>ERZ507477.46-NODE-46-length-56283-cov-8.3642_pt1 | contig 56283 bp, 51 predicted proteins | sample MGYA00512653_ERZ507477 | MGnify/ENA metagenome assembly ERZ507477
TTCTGTAGTAAAATCATTCATAGGGAAGTCCTCTTTTCTGTGAATTGGTTGTCGTTAACTTTATTCTACAGAAGGGACTTCCTTTTTTGTATGGATTTTTTCATTTACACAAAATATTTTATACTCTCTGGTTTTTCACATTTTTACATAAATTTGTCTTAATATCGTAGATGTAAGCTTTTGAACACCATTTATTCGGAAAAAGGGAGCTGTGACAAGATTTTTGTCGCAGCTCCCTTTAATTCTGATTAATCTATTAGATCAATCATCTTTATCGTCTGATTCTTTGGTCTCTGGATTCGCTCTAGCATAAGCTGAAGCGGTGTTCCAGTAATCTGTATAGTTTTCATCAGTACCGCCTACGCCGAATTTAAAGGCGCTTTTCTTCGGACCATTTTTTGCCCAAAGTGACTCCACTGTTTTTCCTGGCGTTTGGATGGATTTTTTATTGACAGTAACTTTTCCAGCTGTTTGTCCTGTGAACCCAGATACTTTTTTCTTCATCACATCGGATGATAAGTCAAATTTCTCATCAGTGCCGAAAATCTCAGGGTTTGCTTGGTAAGCTTGATTGATTAGATTGGCAAGATAATTAGCCGAACGTATTCTTGCTTGGCTGTCCATTCCAGTATTGTCATCGTGTCCTGCCCAACTACTGATAGTGATAGATGGAGTTGAGACGATCAGCCATGAATCTCGGTATTCATTGGTAGAACCAGTTTTTCCGACCCAATCTGCATTTCCTAGATTTCCGTTTAAGCTTGAGATGACATCTTTGAATGGTGTAGTGATTTTTTCATTGATCACACTACGCATCATGTCATTCATGATCGATGCCGTTGCTTCGGAATAAATACGGACAGAATTACTTTCATGTTTATAAATCACATTACCTGCATTATCTGTGATGGAATCAATGATATAGCCTTCTTCGTAGACTCCACCATTTGCTAAGGCCTGGAATCCATTTGTCTGTTGAAGCGTCGTTACATCTACTGTCCCTAAAGGAGCCGATTCAACGCCCCAATTATCATTTGCTGGGTAGTTCATCTTCGCCAAGTAGTGCTCGTAAGCGTATTGTTTCGATCCACCGGAATTCAACACATCTTGATATAAGTGATAAGCTGGGATATTGTTGGACCATTCCAGTGACTCACGGACGGTTTGGAAGGTGTTCGACCCTTCATTGGTCGCATTGACGATTTTCTCACCAGCATTTTTTCCTTCTTGCCAAGTCGTTGCATAATCTGATACACGGGATTCTGATCCGACAAGTCCCATATCGATTGCAGGACCGTAAACAAGAACCGGTTTGATGGATGAACCAGCTTGACGTTCTGTATCAAAGGCGTGGTTATTTTGATTCTGGCTGTAATTCCGACCACCCACGAAGCCATAGATACGTCCGGTTCTGTTATCCATCAATACATTTCCAGTCTCCACTTGGCTACCAGCACCATCATCTAACATGTAGCCATAATTTTCTACGCCGGTTTGTAATGCAGCATAGATATCTTTATCGATCGTCGAATGGATCGTATATCCTTTGTTTTGGATCGTTTGCTGTGCTTTTTGATAATAAGCTTCACTGACCGATGAATCTGACATATCAGCATTATCTTTTTCTGCCAATTGTTGTGCAATAATCCTTGTTGCTTCGTTCATCACGGTATAATACAAGAATTCTCTGTCAGTCTGTTCCGCGATTTGTTGTGGGAGAAAGTCTTTTGTAAGATCATAGGCTTTCGCTTCTTCGTATTGTTCTTTCGTAATTTGTCCTTCACGGTACATACTGAATAAAACAAAATCTTTTCTGGCAAGACCGGCAGAAAGATCTTCTTTTAGCGCGCCTGTATTCGTGTATGGACTATACGTGATAGGGCTTTGAGGCAAACCAGCGATATAAGCAGCTTGTGGCAGAGTCACATCCTTTGCATCTACACCAAAGATTCCTCTAGCAGCTTCCTGGACTCCAGCAATATTTTGCCCCTTATTATTCCGACCAAATGGTGAGACATTCAAATACGTAGTAATGATCTCATTTTTTGAAAAGTGTTTTTCTACTTGTGCAGAAAGAACGATCTCGTTTGCTTTACGTTTGAATGTTGTTTCATCGGTTAGGATCTGTTGTTTGACTAATTGCTGTGTCAAAGTGGATCCTCCAGACGAGCCGATGCCAGTCGCTTCTGAAACTAGTGCTCGTAAAACAGCTTTAGGGACATAACCTTGATGTTTATCGAAGTATTCATCTTCTGTACTGATAATCGCGGTTTTCAATAAAGGCGAAATCTTATCAGATGAAATAGTCGTCCGCATCAGATCTGTCTGGATTTTTGATATCTCTGTATTATCTGCATAAACAATCTTTGACGTTTCCGTAATGTTTCCTAGTTCTGTCTGCAGTTCTTTTTTAGTCGGCAATTGTGTGTCTTCGACAAGATAGGCAAAGTAGCCAGCACCTATTCCGATACCTAGAGCTGCGAACAACAAAAGAAGAACAGTAATAAAAACAGTCAATGATTGAAACACTCTAAAAATAATCTTAGGAACAAACCATTTTTCTTTTTTTCTTCTATTCTGTTTTTTTCGAGTATTTTTGCGTGGCAAAAGGGTCACCTCAACTAATGGTTTTATTTCGCTAATTATAGCAAATAATAGGACAAAAAAACAGACAAGGCTGTTTTTGACAGGAATTTCTTTTTCGAATGAGATAAAACGTGAGGAAATGATCTTTTTTATGAAAGAGTTCTTAAGCTTTTCTTTAGGGAAAGTTTCAGTTACTATGGAGAACAGGGCAAAGAAAAACAAACCATTTTCTTTGTACATCATCTTATCAATATACAGGAATTGTTCGAAACAATTGCCTTTCAAGGAGGAATCCATCCATGTTATTAGGCTCACATGTCAGCATGAGCGGAAAGAAAATGCTGTTAGGCGCGGCAGAAGAAGCAGCCAGTTACGGATCTTCGACCTTTATGATCTATACAGGCGCTCCTCAAAATACTAGAAGAAAAGCTATCGAAGAGATGAATATTGATGCCGGAAAAGCATTTATGGCAGAAAACGGACTAACAAATATCGTCGTTCATGCGCCTTATATCATTAATTTGGGAAATACGATCAAACCAGAAATGTTTCCATTTGCTGTACAATTTCTGAGAGAAGAGATTGTCCGTGCGGAAGCTTTAGGTGCTACTCAAATCACCCTTCACCCAGGCGCTCATGTAGGAGCAGGGGCAGAAGCTGGGATTGCTAGAATTATTGAGGGGTTGAATGAAGTTTTGACAAAAGAACAGACGGCACAGATCGCTTTGGAGACGATGGCAGGGAAAGGTACGGAAATCGGTCGAACATTTGAGGAATTAGCGCAAATCATCGATGGAGTAAAATTGAATGAAAAATTATCCGTTACTTTTGATACATGTCATACGAATGATGCCGGATATAATATAAAAGAAGATTTTTCAGGTGTAATGGAAGAGTTTGATAAGGTCATCGGATTAGATCGGCTTAAAGTACTGCATATCAATGATTCTAAAAATCCACAAGGTTCTCATAAAGATCGGCATGCCAATATCGGTTTTGGAACAATTGGATTTGACACATTGAACAAAATCGTCCATGATCCAATGTTTGACAACATTTCGAAAATATTAGAAACCCCATATGTCGGTAAAGATAAAAAGAAAGCTTACGCACCATATGGAAAAGAAATTTCCATGTTCAAAGCGCAAGCATTCGATCCCGAAGTGTTCCCTGAGTTATTAGCAGAAGAAGTCACACTTTAAGTTTTCTACCTGACAGCAACAAAAAAGGATTGGGCAGTCTGCCTTGTCCTTTTTTGTTTAAGAAACAAAGGAGTGCTTTTTGCATTCGTTTTCGCCATGCTCCTTTTGCCCCCTCTTTTTAAATTCAGACAAACAGGGTATACTGATAGAAAAGTAAAAAACGAAAAGTTTCACAAACAAGTAGCAAAACGTGATTGAAAGGACGAAAAGATGCTGAACATTTTAAACCCCTTGATCGACCAACTAAAAAAGAAACATACATACTTTATTCTTGGCATAGCCGTATTATTTACAATTATTCGGTTGTATTTATATAGTAAAGCAATCTATGGAACAGATATGTCGGCGACCTATGATGATCAGCTGCTGATTCACTATGCTCAAAATATTTTGGATGGTAAATGGCTAGGGGAGTATACGACTACAACACTTTCCAAAGGAATCTCCTACAGCTTATTTTTAGTACTTGCACATAAACTGCATCTTTCTTATGCAGTTTTGTTCGGCATGTTCAGTATTTTTGCCAGTATATTGGTTGCACTCGCGTTTAAACCGATTGTGAAGAACAAGTATCTTCTTTTAAGTATCTATTTTTATTTTTTGTTTTCTCCGATTAGTTTTACACATGAATATTCCACTCGAACATATCGTAATGCCCTCGTGATTCCGGCTGTTGAGATCATTATCGCTTGTTTATTAGCTATTTATTACCGCAAATACGGTTCTAGCAGAAAATTGCTGCCATGGTTTTTAGGGCTTTCTGTCGCTTTTCCTTTCTTTTGGTTCATTCGCGAAGATTCTATCTGGCTTCTTCCTTTTACTGTAGTAGCTTTGGGTATCAGTTTCGTCCAGATCTTGCTAGGGCAAGACTTTTCTTTCAAAGAAGTAAAGAAGTTAAAAAAACGACTCTTTCTTCTCTCGAAACGGGAATGGCTGAAACTTTCATTGTTTTTACTTCCTATAGTTGGCTTTTCCATCGTCTATCAGTGGATCGAATATAAAAATGAGACAACATACGGTATTGCAACCATCAATGACCGTTCCAGTGGAGAATTTGGACGTTTGATGAAACAACTGATCCGAATAGATGATGAAACGAACTTGAATAAAGAAAACAGTGAGATATGGGTCTCACATGCTGCACTAAATAAAGCATTAGCCGCATCTCCTACATTCCATACTGTTTCTACCCGTATTGACGAATTATATACGACTCACGCGTGGACTCAAGGTGGAAAAGTAAAAGAATTACCCGGAGATATCATCTTTTGGGCATTGCGAGATGTGGTAAGCGAATCTGGTTATTACCAAAACAATGCAAAAGAAACCAATGATTTTTGGAAAAAAGTCAACCAAGAATTAGAAGAAGCCTATCACAAGGGAACCATCAAAAAGAAAAAAGAGTTCTATCTGATGGGATCAGGAGATGGAAAGACGATGAGTGATCTGCCAATCGTATTCGATTTCCTTCAATCAGGATACGCTTATGCATGGCGATATAAAGATTTCCATCAAGGAGGAAATTATAGTTTCGGAACGCAAGAACAAGTCAAACAGGCTCAAGAATTATTAAACCTTCCGCTAATGGAGAATTGGATCGATAGTAATGAACCGAGAACACCTAATTTCCAATTAACAAAATCAGCAAAAGTCGCGAATGTCATCATAAAAATTTACCAAGTTCTGGCTATTCCCGTGCTGATTGCTTCAATAGCAGGGATATTACTTATGATACTAGGAACCGTATTTGCAAAAGCTGATCGTGCCTATTATAGTTCCTCTTTGATTGTGGTCACCGGATTAATACTGACACAATTGGTTTTTCTTTTCGGTGTCTCATGGTTTTGTTCTTATGCGCCAGAAAAAAAGGACTATTTTTTAAGTGTCTACACTGGTGCAGGCGTGCCATTAACGCAATTCATCGTAGTAACAAGCATGCTAGTTTTCAGTAAATTAAATCTGAAAAAAGCTTTATCTTCTAAATAAAAAGACCCTTGGTAGCTAGATTTTTAACCTAACTATCAAGGGTCTTTGTGTGGAAAAATCAGTTTTTATTCGATTTCTTCTACCGTTTCCTGCAAAAGCTGTTCATATTTTTTGTTTCCTTTATATAAATCACCAATCGTCCATGCCAACAGGAGAAGGACAAGAACAATGATTACATAAGCGATGTGATCAGCCAATGCTAGTTGAGCGGAAGTGGCTTGCTCGCCGAAGAAACTTTCGATCTGTCCTGGTAATCCTCGTAAGTTCAAGTAAGTTAGACTAATCACAGAGAACCAGCCAAGAAGTTTTACGATGAATGAATTTTTAAATCGGCTACCCATCTCCGCTTGGCTGTTGGTCATCATCAGTAAAGGAATCATCGAAAATGGCAACGCAAAAGCCAAGAACACCTGGGATTCATTCATTAAGTTATTCAAAGCGGCATGTTCTTCGATCGTTCCTTTTGTACTTGTAAACAAAACACAAATCAATACAGGAATCACGGAAAGCAATCGTGTGACCAGTCTTCTTAGCCAAATCGGGATACGCATATGGATGAATCCTTCCATGATGACTTGACCGGTCAACGTACCAGTAATAGTAGAGTTCTGGCCAGAAGCAAGAAGTGCTACAGCAAATAAAGTGGACAAGATACCAGATTTTGCTACAGCAATCAAAATACCATTGCTCATAGCTGATGGATCAGATAAAGCTTCATACAGACCAAAAAAGGAAGGATCTTGGACAGAACCGGTTTTGAAGACAGCGACACCCATGATCAATAGCAGTGCATTGACTAGAAAAGCCATTGACAACTGGATATTAGAATCCCAAGTAGAAAAACGTACAGCTTGTGCTACATCTTCTTCGTTTTGGTGATCGATCTTCCGAGTTTGTGAAACTGCTGAATGAAGATATAAGTTATGCGGCATGACTGTTGCACCAATAATCCCTAAAGCTCCAGTCAGCGGAGTTTCGCCGCCGATGACCGGTGAGTCTGAGAATGTATGACTGTTAGGGATAAAGCCAGCAAATAAACTGTGCCAATCTGGGTTAGACAAGCCAACTTGATAGACAAAAACGAATAAAATGACGAAAATTAAGCAGACAACCAGTGCTTCGATCTTACGAAACCCGACTTTTGTCAGTAGTAAGAGAACGAAAACATCTAATACAGTAATAAAGACGGCAATCACCAATGGAATATCAAAAAGTAAGTAGAGGGCGATTGCTGCACCAATGACTTCTGCGATGTCTGTTGCCATAATGGCTAATTCAGTCAAGATCCATAAAATGACACCCAATGTCTTACTTGTCCGTGCTCGGATTGCTTGGGCCAAATCCATTTGGGTCACGATTCCTAATTTTGCTGCCATATACTGTAAAAGCATAGCAATTAGACTAGACATCAAAATAACTGACATCAATAAATATTGGAAATTTTGTCCACCAGTGATCGAAGTGGACCAGTTACCTGGATCCATATAACCAACTGCTACTAATGCACCTGGTCCAGAGTAAGCAAGAAGTGTTTTAAAAAAACTTTTTCCCTTTGGTACATCCACTGTTCCATTTACTTCAGCTAAAGATAAACCATTTGTATGTTCAATAAGTCGATGCTTATGAAATTGTTTGTTGGATTGATTATTCAAGAAAAAACCACCTTTCCTATTTATCTACGATTACATTCTACACCTCAGAAAGAAAAAATTAAAGAAAAAGATTCGGTATGCCTAATTTTTTTTCGTGGTGTGTCTTGCTGGTTAATGAAAGAAATTTTGTTCTTCTCTAAAAAAACCACTATTTTTTGCATGAAACTAAAGAATACGCCTTTCTTTTTTCAATAAACTTTAGTAAAATAAATCATTGAGAGCAATTCGGAAATAGAAAGGAGAGATTTATATGGTATCAACAGGTATTGTCGTACTTATTGCTATTATTGCTTTGCTAATCGGCGCAGTAGGTGGCTTTTTCCTAGCGCGTAAATATATGAAAGACTATTTAGAAAAAAATCCTCCCGTTAATGAGGACATGTTGCGATCAATGATGATGTCAATGGGGCAAAAACCATCTGAGAAGAAAATTCGCCAGATGATGCAGCAAATGAAGAACCAAGGGAAAAAATAGGTTCTGACCCAAAGACTTTTTGCGGGCTGATTTTTTCAGTCCGTTTTTTATTTCGTAATTTGTTAGACTATTCAGACTATTCAGCAAAAAAGACAAGCACAGACAATCCTATGCTCTTGATAAAGACAAAGGAGGAGTAAAATGTCGATTTTTAGAAAATTAGGTTGGTTTTTTCGTCAGGAAAAGAAACATTATTTAATTGGGATTTTCTCCCTATTCGCAGTGGCCTTGGTACAGTTAGTTCCTCCAAAAGTGATTGGGATCATCATTGATGAGATCGCCGATAAGAATTTATCAATAAAGATCATTTCCTGGTGGATCTTATTATTGATCCTTGCAGCTTTCTTACAATATCTTTTTCGTTATATCTGGCGGACGAATATTTGGGGAAGTGCAGCTCGGTTGGAGAGAGAACTTCGGCAGCAGCTATTCAAACATTTTACAGAAATGGACAATCTCTTTTACCAAAAATATCGGACTGGAGATTTGATGGCTCATGCAACGAATGATTTGAATGCAATCCAGAATGTAGCAGGAGCTGGAATCTTGACCTTTGCAGATTCAGTGATTACGGGCGGAACAACGATCATTGCGATGATTTTGTTTATTGATTGGCGCTTAACACTGATTGCGCTGATTCCTCTGCCTTTGCTAGCCGTTACTTCACGAGTGCTGGGGTCAAAACTCCACGATGCTTTTCGTGATTCGCAAGAAGCTTTTTCTAGTATCAATGATAAGACACAAGAAAGTATCACTGGGATCAAAGTCATTAAAACATTTGGACAAGAAAAAGAAGATCTCGCGGATTTTGAAGAAAAGATTGAAGATGCAATTATTAAAAACAAACGAGTCAATTTTTTAGACTCCTTATTTGATCCATTCATTACCTTGATTATCGGTCTGTCTTATGTTGCAACAATTATTTTAGGTGGAAAGTATGTCTTGGAAGGCACGATCTCAATCGGGCAGATGGTCTCATTTATTAGCTATATCGGTATGCTTGTTTGGCCGATGTTTGCGATTGGTCGATTGTTCAACGTATTGGAAAGAGGAAATGCTTCTTATGATCGCGTCAATGAACTTTTGCATGAAAAGACGCATATCGTGGAACAACTGGGTGCAGTGCAGACCCCGGCAAAAGGCGAGCTGAATGTAGCTATTTCCTCTTTTAACTATCCGAAAGAAGAATCACCAGCATTAGAACAAATCAAATTTGCGATCCAAGAAGGAGAAACATTAGGTATTGTTGGGAAAACTGGTGCGGGAAAAACGACAATCATCAAATTACTGATGCGTGAATACGATGATTATCAAGGGAAAATCCAATTTGGCGGACGTTCGATCAAAGAATATTCATTGAATGCTTTATTAGGATCAATCGGTTATGTGCCTCAGGATCACTTCCTGTTTTCGATGACCATTCGAGATAATATCCGTTTTTCTAATCCAAAACTTTCAGAAGAAGAAGTAGAGCATGCGGCTTCTTTAGCATTTATCAACAATGAAATCAAGGAATTGCCAAAAGGTTATGATACCTTAGTTGGAGAACGTGGAGTCTCTTTATCTGGCGGACAGAAACAGAGGATTTCGATTGCTCGAGCATTGATCAAAAATCCTGAATTGCTGATCTTAGATGATGCACTTTCTGCAGTAGATGCCAAAACAGAAGAAGCTATCTTGCATAATTTAAAAGAAATAAGAAAAGAGAAAACAACCATCATTGCAGCTCACCGTTTAAGCAGCGTGATGCATGCAAAAGAAATCATTGTTGTCGATCAAGGGAAAATCATTGAACGAGGAACCCACCACGAGCTGCTTGCATTAGGTGGCTGGTATGAACGAATGTGGGAAAAACAGCAATTAGAAGCGAAGATAGAAGGAGGCGAGGCCTGATGGATGAAAATTATCAATCGGAATGGACAAAATCGATTCCACTTAAAGAACAGAAGAAGATCATCAAACGACTGATGAAGTTCGCCAAACCTTTTAGAAGAACGTTCATCGTTGCTATCTTATTTGCGTTTGCCCTGTCTGTGATCAATGTCCTATTGCCAAGGATCATCCAAACTTTTATGGATGATCATCTGGCTAAACAGTCAGCTACGACACAAGTTATTTTGTTTTTTGCTGGTGTGTACTTGTTTGGAGTCATAGTCAAAAGTATCATTTGGTTTTTCCAATGGTATTTGTATTCCATGGCTTCATTGAAGACCTATCAGTATGTTCGGGTAAGATTATTTGAAAAGCTGCATACACTAGGTATGCGTTATTTTGACCAGACACCGGCAGGATCGACCGTTTCTCGAGTGACGAATGACACAGAAACGCTATTTGAATTTTGGTATGTCTTTTTGATGGTATTGACTGGGATCTTTGCAGTCGTTTCTTCTTTCGTTGCCATGTTTCAAATCAATGGAGAAATTGCCTTGTGGACTTTGGTGTTCTTGCCGATTTTAGGAATCGTCATCTGGTATTACCAGAAATTCAGTTCTCGTATTTACCGAAATATGCGGGAAAAATTAAGTCAGCTGAACACGAAATTGAATGAATCGATTTCCGGCATGCGTATTATCCAGCAGTTTCGCCAAGAAGCTCGTTTAGCTAAAGAATTTGAACAAGTGAACAACGAGTATTTAGACACGCGCTATGCGATGATCAAAACGAATTCGATTCTGTTAAGTCCAATCATCAATTTTCTCTATGCATTGGCGATTGCGTTGGCGTTGACTTTGTTTGGGATCGATGCGTTGCATTCTCCCGTAGAAGTTGGACTGATCTATGCATTTACGACCTATGTCCAGGAATTTTTTAATCCAATGTCTCAAATGATGGACTTTTTGAGCACCTTTACAGATGGGATGGTTGCCGGTAGTCGTATTTTGAAAATCATGGATACAGAAGAATATGCACCGCAACAAAATCCTGGAGCAGATCAAGCGATTACTTCAGGTAAGATCGAGTTTCGCAATGTAAGCTTTTCTTATGATGGAGAGCACAATGTATTGAACAATATCTCTTTTGTCGCTAATCCGGGTGAGACCGTTGCATTAGTGGGGCACACCGGAAGCGGAAAAAGCTCGATCATCAACGTATTGATGCGGTTTTACGAATTTTATGAAGGCCAAATCTTGATTGATGATCATGACATTCGAGAATATCCAATGGAAGAGTTACGTAAGAAAATGGGATTGGTCTTGCAAGATGCCTTCTTGTTTTATGGAGATATTGCAGGAAATATCCGGATGATGAATCCAGCTATCACAGACGAACAGATTCGCCATGCAGCTGAGTTTGTTCAAGCAAACAAGTTCATCGATGAATTACCAAAAGGATATCACTCAAAAGTGATCGAACACGGTGCCAGCTATTCTAGTGGACAACGACAGCTGATCACTTTTGCGCGAACAATCGTGACAGATCCTAAAATACTAGTATTGGATGAAGCAACAGCAAATATCGATACTGAAACCGAAGGATTGATCCAAGAAGGATTGGCAAAAATGCGACAAGGACGGACAACGATAGCGATTGCCCATCGGCTGTCCACGATTCGGGATGCAGAATTGATTTTAGTTTTAGACAAAGGTCATATAGTAGAGCGTGGGAATCATGAAACACTTCTAGCGCAAAATGGTTTGTATGCAGATATGTACAAACTGCAAAGCAGTGGTGTGTAAAAAGAGGTTGTGACAGTAGCATAGTAGCATTTTGCCCTAAGCGCTAGAGTGAAAATAAAACAGAGCTTCGCAGATTCTTCATCTGTGAGCGTTAGTGGCGTAGTCACCCGATTTAAAAAAGACGACGACAGCTAGTCAAAAGCGGCTAATAACCACTAAGAAAGCGTTGACAAAAGCGTTTGCTTTCGATAATATAAAGAAAACGATACAACTTGGATAGTGATTGCCTGATGCAAGCTAAACCTGATGAGTCTCCCATGGTTCCATGGACGGCTTTTTGGGTTTTTCTTTTTGTTTTGGATACAGCCCTATATATCATGGAAAGGAGCAAAACATGCTGATTGAGAAAGTACTGAATAACAACGTCGTAATAACCAGGGATGAAAGAAATCAGGAAATGATCGTGATGGGAAAAGGTTTGGCATTCAAAAAGAAAGTGGGTGACCCGATTTTTGACTCATGCATCGACAAAAAATTTCAGTTGACAAATGACGGGCTTTCACAACAGTTCCAAGAATTGGCACAAGCGATTCCTCTTGAGTACTTAGAAATTTCTTGTGAAATCATTGAATATACAAAAGAGGCTCTACAAGTCCAGTTGAATGATTCTGTGTATATTGCATTGACGGATCATTTGTATACGGCTATCGAACGTCACAAAATGGGAATATTTGTACCAAATGTATTGCTGTATGATATCAAACAACTATTTCCTAAAGAGTATGCCATCGGGAAAAAAAACAGTGAAGAAAATCTCGGATAAATACCACATCAAGTTATCAGAAGATGAAGCCGGATTTATCGCATTGCATTTAGTCAATGCACAAGGCATTCAAAGCCAACAAGACAATACCTACCTGTTCACTATAACAATACAGGATATTCTAAATATCGTCCGCTATTACTATAAGATTACATTTGATGAAGATTCAGTCCATTTTTTTCGATTCGTCACACACTTACGTTTTTTTCTGACACGCGTCCTAGATGGAGAAAAATCAGAAGTGGGAGAAGTTTCTGAGGAATTGTTTCAGGTTATTCAAAAAAAATATAAGGATACGTTTGGTTGCGTTGAGAAAATAGCAGACTTTTTAGCCGAGACGTTCAACTACCAGATGTCCACGGACGAAAAAATGTATTTAACGATCCATACTGCGCGTTTAGTGCATGAGAATCGTTGTAAATAAATAAAAAAAGGAGGATAAATTAACAAGAACGTATGAAATAAGGGTAGTGACATTCAGTTGGCTAAACCTTCCACTAATAAATTGGAGGGAATAGAAATGGGAAAATACCAAGAATTAGCGAGAAAAATCGTAGAAAATGTCGGCGGGAAGGAAAATATCAATGGTTTGACACATTGTATCACAAGGCTTCGTTTCAAATTAAAAAACGAAGAAAAAGCAAATGATGAGATCTTGAAAAATATGGACGGTATTGTAACGGTAATGCGAGCGGGAGGGCAGTATCAAGTTGTCATCGGGAATCATGTGCCAGTCGTGTTTGAAGAGGTTATAAAAGCAGGAAACCTTACTTTTGATGAGGCTGTTTCAACAGAAAAAATGAGACCGTTTGATATGCTTATTGATGGAATATCGGGCTGTTTCCAACCATTCCTTGCTATCCTAGCTGCTGACGGGATGATTCGTGGACTGACAGCATTCCTTGTCTTCTTAGGCGCGTTTGACCGCGGTTCTGGCACATTTGTTATGTTTGATAATATCGGTGATTCTGTATTCCAATTTATGCCTGTTATTATCGGTTTAACAGCTGCCCGTAAATTTAAAGTAAATGAATTCGTAGGGATGTTGCTTGGCGCAGCATTAATGAATCCTAGCTTGTCGCTGGAAGCTTTGAGTGGTGCAGCAGAAGCACCACTAACGACCATATTTTCTGGCACTATTTTTGAAGCACCTATTTATCAAACAGTATTCGGCATTCCCTGGATTGCGCGTAACTACGCTTCTTCTGTCATTCCCATTATCTTTATTGTGTTGTTAGCTAGCCAAATTCAGAAACCAATTAAAAAGTTAGTACCTGAGATGATCGCGAATTTCTTCGTTCCATTCTTCACCGTTCTTATTACAATGCCTTTAGGTTTTTTACTCGTTGGACCAGTATTCACATTCGCAACTGATATTTTAATGGCTGGATTTGAAACACTTTTAGCACTTTCGCCAGTTATTTATGGAGCAATCGTAGGCTTCTTCTGGCAAATTCTGGTGATGTTTGGTCTCCATTGGGCAATCGTACCAATGGGATTGATGCAATTTTCTGTGAATGGTTGGCAAAATATTATGACACCTGTTGCAGTAGTGTCTTTTGGACAAACTGCAGCACTTACCGCACTCTACTTTAAGCTTAGAAATCCAAAAGACAAAGCAATTGCAATACCAGCCATTGTTTCTGGTATTGTGGGGATTACAGAGCCAGCTATTTATGGGTTTACATTGCCACGTAAAAAAATATTTATTTTTACCTGTGTCGGTGGTGCGTTAGGGGGCGCGTATAGTGGGTTAATGAATTTAACTTCTTGGAATCAAGGTGGACTAGGCATCTTTACAATTCCCAACTATATTAGACCAGATGGTGATTTAACAGATGTGATTAATGTATTGATTGGGATCGCCATTGCGATGGTGGTATCCTTTGCGCTGACTTTTTTCTTTTGGAAGGAGGAAGCAGATGAAACAGATGATAGACAGAAAAGATCAGGTAAAGAAATTGTAAAAACACCGATACAAGGACAAATCGCTCCACTGAATGCAGCAAAGGATGCAGCTTTTGCACAAGGAACACTAGGTCGAGGAATCTTGATCTACCCTGAAAAAGGAGAAGTACGTGCCCCTTTTGACGGAACAGTCATGTCCCTGTTTCCGACGAAACATGCAATCGGGATGGTTTCTGAAGCAGGTCTGGAATTGCTGATTCATGTCGGATTGGATACTGTTCAGTTGGAAGGGAAATATTTTGAAAGCTTGGTGCAGCAAGGAGAAAGAGTGAAACAAGGCGATCTGTTGCTTCGCTTCGACAAAAAGAAAATCGAAGAGGAAGGATACAGTTTAGAAACACCTGTGATTGTCATCAATTACATGGATTATTTGGATATTTTGGAAAATCAAGGGGAAACGGTCGGGCCAGACGATGCACTTATCACCGCACTGACCTGAACGGTTAGGTGAAAGAATGGACTAGGCTTAACTATTCTTTTTAGTCCACTTCTTTATTTTCAAAATTGAAAGGCTCTTTCATGATGGCTGAGCTGATAGGGCGTTTATCAAATTTTTGTCCTACAGAAATTAGATGGACTAAATTCTGTTGATAATTTTCTGCAAAAACACAACTATATAACACGTCTAGAAGATAACAAATCGATGTATTGATCGTAAAATTACCAATTTTCGAATACAGTCGTTCGCGTGTCGTAAGTCGCAAAGCGGCTGTACTCATTGAAGATAGCGTTGAATCACCGATACTGGTCAAAGCTAAAATTGGCACATGATTTTGTTTCAATATTTCTGCGGTACGAAGGATCACATTGTTTTCACCCGTATAAGAAATCAGAATCCCACACATATCACTTGTGCAATTGTACGCTTCATAGAACGATTCACCAAAAGTGGTGACAATCGTGACATCCATTTTGATGCGCTTCATTTTCAGCATGAAATCTTGAGAAATCAAAGTATTCGAGTTACTGGCGAAAATCACGATTTTTTTTGCTTGAAGCATTAGTTGTTTGGCTTTTTGCAGTTGGTCATGATGAATGAGAGAAAGTGTATCTTGAATCGTCATCTGTTCTAAAGAAGCCATTTTATTTGCGATCGTCATAATACCGTCTGTGGTGGAAAAAGGAAGATTCGCATCTACGTCTTGAAAATTCCCTTCAAGATAGGCTGTTTCAGCTAAAAAAGCATTACGAAAACTGACCCAGCCATCAAAACCCATTTTTTTTGCTACACGGATGAGTGTGGACGGGTGGACATAACATCGCTCAGCAATCTCTTGGATGGTCATTTCGCCAAGTGCTGGAGAATCGCTTAAGAGAAACTGAATCACTTCATTTTCTGAAGGAGAAAAGGAGATTTCTTTGATTTTTTCACGTAATAACATGTAGATACCTTCTTCTTGTTTTTTTACGTAAATTATAACTTTTTTGAAAATGATTTGTAAACGGATTTATGTTATATAGCTTAATAAAGACATTTTTTGACAAGATATTTACAAAAATCCAGAAGAAAACACTAACTTTTGTAAATGTTACTGGAAAGAAACGAATTTCTATTGTTTGTTTTGTTTACAAAAAAGATAATAAAAGTGTAAAAAGTAAAGGAGTGAGAACATGGCAAAAGGAATCAAAATCGCTACGATTGGTGGAGGCAGCAGTTACACCCCCGAGTTGATGGAAGGATTTATCAAAAGATATGAGGAATTACCGATACGAGAAATCTGGCTCGTAGATGTAGAAGAAGGAAAAGAAAAGCTTGAGATCGTCAGTCAGATGTCTCAGCGTATGTGGGATGCTTCTCCGTATGAAGTCAAAATCTATGCAACTCTGGATCGGGAAGAAGCATTGAAAGATGCGGATTTTGTTACGACTCAGTTTCGTGTCGGTCAATTAGATGCACGAATCAAAGACGAGCGGATCCCTAGTTATTATGGGATGATTGGGCAAGAAACAAATGGTGCTGGCGGGATATTCAAAGCTTTTCGTACCGTTCCAGTGGTTTTGGCAATCGTTGAAGACATGAAGCGTTTATGTCCAAATGCTTGGCTGATTAATTTCGCGAACCCAAGCGGGATGGTGACAGAAGCAGTTATCAGATATGGCAAATGGGATAAAGTGATCGGATTATGCAATGTGCCAGTAATGGCGATGATGACAGAACCAACAATGCTTGGCAAGAAAAAAGAAGAGCTGATCTACAAGTTTGCCGGTCTAAATCACTTCCATTGGCACAAAGTAGCAGATAATAAAGGAAATGACCGCACGGCAGAATTGATTGATCGTTTATACGATGAAGACAATGGATTGCCGAAAAATATCTTTGACATCCCGTTTTTCAAAGAACAATTAAAACAAATGAACATGATCCCTTGTGGCTACCACCGCTATTACTATCGTGAAGAAGAAATGCTGGAACATGCTTTAGAAGAATATCAAACGATTGGTACAAGAGCGCAGCAAGTGAAAGAAACAGAAGCAGAGCTGTTTGAATTATACAAAGATCCAGAATTGGATCATAAACCTGAACAATTGCAAAAACGAGGTGGTGCTTATTATTCAGATGCTGCCTGTGAAACGATTGCTTCGATCTATGGAAATAAAGAAACACAGATCGTGGTATCTACAAAGAATGATGGAGCTGTTCCTGATCTGCCGGCAGATTGTGTAGTAGAAGTCACTGCCTATGTTGGCGCACAAGGCGCACGAAATGTAGCGTTTGGTTCCCTTCCTGCTGCTGAAAGAGGCTGGTTGCAAGTAATGAAGAATATGGAATTGCTGACGATCGAAGCAGCCGTGACTGGTGATTATGGAACAGCTTTGCAAGCGTTTACGATCAATCCGCTTATACGATCAGGAAAGACAGCAAAACGGATCATGGATGAGTTGTTTATTGCACATCAGCAGTATTTACCGCAATTCAAGGAAACAATCAGCCGGTTAAAAGCAGAAGGAATCGAAGTCCAAGATGAACTGGCAAGAGAATTATCAAGCAATACACATGTAATGGAGGAAGTATGATGGGATTCAGAAAAGATTTTTTATGGGGCGGAGCTACAGCAGCCAATCAATGCGAGGGCGGTTATGATGAAGGCGGACGTGGGTTAGCGAACGTAGATGTTGTGCCAATCGGAGAAGACCGTTTTCCTGTCATTACTGGAAAAAAGAAAATGTTTGAATTTGATGAAAATCATTTTTATCCAGCAAAAATTGCGATCGATATGTATCATCATTATAAGGAAGATATTGCTTTATTTGCAGAAATGGGGTTCAAGACTTATCGGATGTCCATTGCTTGGAGTCGTATTTTTCCAATGGGCGATGAAAAAGAGCCAAATGAATCTGGGTTGAAATTTTATGAGGATGTCTTTAAAGAATGTCAAAAGTACGGGATCGAGCCGCTTGTGACGATTACACATTTTGATTGTCCGATGCATTTGATCAAAGAATATGGTGCGTGGCGTTCCAGAGAACTCGTTGGTTTTTATGAAAATCTGTGCCGAGTCATCTTCAATCGCTATAAAGGACTTGTCAAATATTGGTTGACATTCAATGAGATCAATATGATCCTTCATGCACCATTCATGGGCGCAGGGCTGTATTTTGAAGAAGGAGAAAATGAAGAACAAATCAAATATCAAGCGGCACATCATGAGTTGGTTGCAAGTGCCATCGCAACGAAGATCGCTCATGAAGTAGATCCGGAGAACAAAGTAGGCTGTATGCTGGCAGCAGGAGCATATTATCCATACACTTGCAATCCTGAAGATGTTTGGGCTTCTAGAAAGTCAGATCGAGAAAATTATTTCTTCATTGATGTCCAGTCACGAGGAGAATATCCCGCTTATGCATTGAAAGAAATGGAACGAAATGGCATTCAGATCAAAATGGAACCTGGGGATGCCGCATTGCTGAAAGAACATACTGTTGATTTTATCTCCTTTTCTTATTATTCTTCTCGAGTTTCGACTACTGACAACGAACTCTTGGAACAGACTGCAGGAAATATCTTTGCTTCTGTCAAAAATCCATATCTGGAAGCAAGTGAATGGGGTTGGCAAATTGATCCATTAGGCTTGAGAATAACGATGAATGATATTTATGATCGTTATCAAAAACCACTATTTATTGTAGAAAACGGCTTAGGTGCAGTCGATACGCCCGATGAGAATGGTTATGTGGAAGATGATTATCGAATCGACTATCTGGCAGCACATATCCAGGCAATGAAAGATGCAGTAGAATTAGATGGAGTCGATCTATTAGGCTATACGACTTGGGGATGTATTGATTTAGTATCAGCTGGTACAGGTGAGATGAAGAAAAGGTACGGATTCATTTATGTCGATCGTGACAACGAAGGAAATGGCACATTAGCCCGTTCGAAGAAGAAATCATTCAACTGGTATAAAAAAGTAATTGATTCAAATGGAGAAAATCTTTCGAACGATTGATCAATGATTTATAAAAGTCTATTGTTTTTCAGCGGATTTTTCGAGTATAATAAAGCTATTCGAGAAACGCAAGCAGAACAATAGACTTTTTTTCGCATTGGCTGTAAAGTATGCTTACTTGATTAAGTAAAGGAGAATCTACATATGTATGATGTAATCGTTATTGGCGCAGGGCCTGCTGGGATGACTGCTGCTTTATATGCTTCACGTTCAAACTTATCCGTATTGATGATCGAACAAGGCGCTCCTGGCGGCCAAATGAACAATACGGCAGAAATCGAAAACTATCCTGGTTTCGATTCAATCATGGGTCCTGATCTAGCTTATAAGATGTATGAAGGTGTTTCAAGATTTGGGACAGAAAATGCTTATGGAATCGTGCAAGATATCAAGGATCACGGCAGCCACAAAGAAGTTATTTGTGAAGATAAAACTTACGAAGGAAAAACAGTCATTATCGCAACAGGCTGTATCCACCGTAAATTAGGCGTACCTGGCGAGGAAGAATTTGCTGGACGTGGCGTTTCTTACTGTGCAGTTTGTGATGGTGCATTTTTCCGTAACAAACGTCTAGTAGTGATCGGAGGAGGAGACTCAGCAGTAGAAGAAGCCATCTATTTGACACAATTTGCTTCTGAAGTAGTCATCGTCCACCGTAGAGATGAATTACGTGCACAAAAGATCATCCAAGACCGTGCATTTGCGAATGAAAAAATTTCCTTTATGTGGGATACAGTCGTTGACGAAATCGTTGGAAATGAAATGGTAGTGACAGGTGTGAAAGCATGTAATGTCAAAACTGGCAATGAGTTTGATTTGGCAGCAGACGGAGTATTCATCTATGTAGGATTGGATCCATTAACTGCACCATTTAGAGAAGCTGGGTTGACGAACGAAGCCGGCTGGATTCCAACAGACAACGAAATGAAGACGAATATACCAGGCGTTTTTGCCATCGGAGATGTTCGTGAAAAAGATTTGCGACAAATCACTACTGCTGTTGGTGATGGTGGGATTGCTGGACAACAAGTGTATAAATACTTGGAATCTTTAGAAGAAACAACTGCATAAGTTTAAAAAGAGTGAAAGAACGGTTTCAATTGTTCTTTTACTCTTTTTTTTGCGTGAAATCTACTGAATCCGATTTATGCGAATACTTGTAACCGTGCTTGATAAAAGAATCTTTTCTTGATTTAAGCGTTTTTTGGTCCTCATACTTTCATATCTAATAAGTGAATGCTATACTTATTAAGAACCATATTTCAGAAAGAGGTGTTATTTTCATGTCTTGGGAACAAGTGTATGAACAATGGGTACATGAAGAAAATTTAGAAGAAAACTTAAAAAAACAATTAAATGATCTGGGTGAAGATCCTGAAAAACTTGAAGATGCTTTTTATGCACCGTTGGAATTCGGTACTGCAGGCATGCGGGGAATCTTAGGACCTGGGATCAATCGAATGAACATCTATACGGTAAGACAAGCAACAGAAGGACTTGCACGTTTCATGGATACACAAGGTGAAGAAACAAAACGCCGAGGTGTCGCTATCGCTTATGACTCACGCCATCAATCACCAGAATTTGCCATGGAAGCAGCCAAAACATTAGCACATCACAATATCCCTTCTTATGTATTCGAAAGTTTACGTCCAACACCAGAGCTTTCTTTTGCAGTCCGTCATTTGAAGACGTTTGCGGGAATCATGGTAACTGCATCCCACAATCCAGCAGCTTACAACGGATATAAAGTCTACGGAGAAGATGGGGGACAAATGCCTCCTGCAGACGCAGATGCATTGACGAAATATGTCCGTGAAGTCAGCAATCCGTTAAAAGTTGAAGTATTATCTGACGACGAAGCTGAACATAGCGGATTGATCACGATCATCGGAGAAGAAGTGGATGCCGCTTATCTAGAAGAAATCAAAGCAGTAACGATTGATCATGAATTGGTGGAAACAATGGGTAAAGATTTGAAGCTTGTGTACACACCACTTCACGGAACAGGAAAAATGTTGGGCGAACGTGCGTTGAAACAAGCTGGATTCGAACAATTCGTACTAGTTCCAGAACAAGCTGTCGCAGACCCGGATTTCACTACAGTCAAATCACCGAATCCAGAAGAACACTCTGCTTTCGAGTATGCGATGCGACTTGGCGAGAAAGAAGGCGCTGACTTACTGATTGCAACGGATCCTGATGCAGACCGTTTAGGCGCAGCCGTTCGTTTGCCAAATGGCTCCTATGAAGTATTGACAGGAAACCAAATCGGAGCCCTGTTTGCTCAATATATTTTGGAAGCACACCAATCGCGAGGCACTTTACCTGAAAATGCAGCGGTATTGAAATCAATCGTTTCTAGCGAATTGCCTACAGCAATTGCGGAACACTATGGGGCTACCATGTTCAATGTATTGACAGGATTCAAATTCATTGCTGAAAAAATTCAACAATTTGAAGAAGATCATTCCCATACTTTTATGTTCGGATTCGAAGAAAGTTACGGTTATTTAGTTAAACCTTTCGTTCGCGACAAAGACGCGATTCAAGCATTGCTCTTATTAGCAGAAGTAGCAGCTTACTATAAAAAACAAGGCAAAACATTGTATGACGGCTTGCAAACGATTTTTGAAACATATGGCTACTACGCAGAAAAAACGATTTCTGTGACAATGAGCGGACAAGAAGGCTCTGCAAAAATCTCTGCTTTGATGGAAAAATTCCGTGAAGAAGCACCGACAGAATTTGCCGGAGCAAAAGTCATCCAAACAGAAGACTTCAAAGAGTTGACGAGAACAGACCGTGAAGGAAACGTAGAAAAACTAACGACACCGCCATCTGACGTATTGAAGTATACGCTGGAAGAAAATGGCTGGATCGCTATCCGTCCTTCAGGAACTGAGCCGAAAATCAAATTTTATATCGGTGTAAAAGGAAACTCTTCAGAAGACGCAGCTGAAAAAGTAGCCGCTTATGAAGCGATTATCAAAAAAATGACAGAAGAATAAAAAAACTTGAGACTGATGGAAAAAGTGGTAAACTTTAGAAGTCAGTCTTTTTTCAAGTTGGAGGTGAATGGATTGCCAGACACGCAAAAAACAAAAGTAGAGAAAGTCAGCCAACTATTCAAAATGTTGAGTGACCCCACTCGTCTCAAAATTCTGCTGTATCTGAAAGACGGGGAACAAAATGTGACAGCAATCACCCAAGCAGTAGAAATGGAACAATCTGCTGTATCGCATCAACTGCGTTTATTAAGAGAAAACCATGTCGTCAAGTCCCATCGTGAGGGAAAAGCGATTTTGTATAGTCTTGATGATTCTCACGTACTGGATATTTTGAACCAGACGCTCAAACATGTGGAACATCAATAACGATAGGTGCAAATAGAGACAAACTGGACTGTATCAACGAATCTTCTTCGCTGACACAGTCCAGTTTTTTTAAGAAAAAGACAAGAAAAACTGTTAGTCTGTTTCTTCGGTGGTTTCAGTTCCATAATAACTATGATCTTCTAGGTCTAAAGCATTCAAAATAAGTGAAGCTGTTTCTTCGATAGATAAAGAAGCGACATTGATTACTACGCAGCCCAATTTTTCATAAAGATCATTCGCAAAATCGAGTTCAGCTCGTATTTTTTCGATATCGGAATAAGCAGTATCAGGATTTAATCCGTAAGAGCGCATCCGTTCTTTACGGATATTGTTTAAAATATCTGGGTTATTCGTCAGTCCCACGATTTTTTTAGGATCGATCTCCCAAAGCTGTTTGGGAATATGTGCTTGTGGGATCAAAGGTAGATTGGCAACCTTTAAATTTTTGTTAGCTAAAAACAAGCTCAAAGGCGTTTTGGAAGTTCTGGATACGCCTAGCAAAACGACATCTGCTTCTAGAAACCCACGAGGATCTTTCCCGTCATCGTATTTTACAGCAAATTCCATTGCTTTGATCCGTTTGAAATAGTTCTCATTCAATAAATGAAGGGCGCCAGGTTGCCGAATGGGCTTGATACCAGTTAAGCGCTCGATTTCTGATATCGGCGGAGTCATCACATCAAAACTAAATAATTGATGTTCTTCACAAAAAGAACGCGTCATCTCGATCAATTCTTGATTGATCAATGTGTGTAGGACAAGGGCTTTTTCTTTTAGTGCATCTTGCAGTGCCTGCATCAATGTTTTCTCATCTGTCACAAATGTTCTGCGGAATAAATTGAACTCAACGGTAGGATATTGGGCCATAGTGGCTTGCGCTAATTTTGTCGCAGTTTCTCCAGCAGAGTCAGAGATGACAAAAAAAGTAATGATTTCTGTAGAATCGGAAGACATGGATAAAACCTCACTTGCATTTTTTTTATGTTTATTATACCATACTCTAGAATGTGTACTTCGTAATCATTTTGATTTGGAGGAATAAGTCATGAAAAAACAGACATTGATTGAACAATCACTAGAAACATTGAAAAATAACGGTTTTAAATATACTAAAAAAAGAGAAGCATTGTTAACTTATTTAGTGAAGCGCAATCGCTACGTATCCGCTAAAGAAGTTTTTGACTATATGAATCAGGAATTCAAAGGAGTAAGTTACGATACGATTTATCGAAATCTCCATGATTTTGCAGAAATCGATTTACTGGAAGAAACCGATTTAAATGGAGAGATGAAGTTTCGTTTTCATTGCTGTCAAGGGGAAATCGGCCATCACCATCACTTTATCTGTACGGTGTGCGGAACAACGAAAGAAATCCATATGTGTCCAATGAATTATTTCGAAGAACAGCTCGGTGGATGTACGATCGAAGGGCATAGATTCGAGATTTTCGGAAGATGTGAAAATTGTCAATAAGGATTTAAATAAAATAACATTTGATAATTTTAAAAAAAAGCAAGATTTCCTTGACGGTCAAAACAGCATTAGATATAATATTTACAGGACAGTCTTGTTTTTTGAGATATATTTCAATAACAATTACGGTTACTTTTTAAGCTCGGAGGGAGGGAATTAACATGTCAAAAACAGTCGTTCGCAAAAACGAATCACTTGACGATGCTCTTCGTCGCTTCAAACGTTCCGTGTCAAAAGCGGGTACTTTACAAGAATCTCGTAAACGTGAATTCTACGAAAAACCAAGTGTAAGACGCAAGAAAAAATCTGAAGCAGCTAGAAAACGCAAAAAATTCTAGTTCTGTGATGAATTGGAGTTGGTAGTGTGTCACTACTAAGTAGATTAAACGATGACATGAAAACAGCGATGAAAGCGAAAGATAAGGAATCTTTACAAGTCATCCGAATGATCAAGTCATCTATACAAAACGAGCAGATTAAAGAAGGTCACGACTTGACAGAAGAAGAAGAATTAACGGTGTTGTCTCGCGAAATGAAACAGCGACGTGATTCTTTGCATGAGTTTGAAGAAGCAGGACGTGACGATTTAGCTGAAAAAGTAAAAAGTGAAATTGTGATAGTCGAAAAATACATGCCGGAACAACTTTCCGACGAAGAAATTCGACAACTTGTTCAAGAAGCAATCACACAAACTGGTGCTTCATCAATGAAAGAATTTGGCAAAGTCATGGGTGCGATCATGCCTAAAGTCAAAGGAAAAGCAGATGGAAACCAAGTAAATGCCATTGTGAAAGAACTATTACAATCTTAATTTTATCATTTAAACTGCGGACAATCATTGTCCGCAGTTTTTTTGTGCGCGTAAAAAAGAGAACTAAAAAATAGCTAGACGAAAGAATAGGATTCTTTCATCTAGCTGGTTTTTTCCTGTTTAATATTTCTTATGTTAAATTGTGTTTGATTTGGTTATTCTTCTGGTAGTTCATTTGCTTCTTGTTTATACCCTGATAGGCGATAGGCGTAATAAAACAGTAGGCTGCCAGCGTAACCAAGTAACGTTGGGACCATCCAGCCAAGTCCTAATGCAGCAAAAGGAACGTGATGATGATAAAATTCGAGCATGCTTGCTACAACTCTTTGTTGACTCACTAAAGCAGGCGAATTTGCCAGCATATCCAATACGGCAGGAACAGCAGCAAACAACATCGTTACTTGATAGACAAATGGTGTCTTTTGGAAAAATTTTGCTGTTAAGGAAAGCAAGATCAACGCAAGCGACAATGGATACAAAAGCATCAATACTGGTAAAGACCATTGGATGATATTGTCTAAACCAGCATTTGCAACGACAAAAGAGACGAAAGTCGTTAACCGCAGCCATGTCATATAACTGACTTTAGGGAACAGTTTATGGAAATCTTGCGCAAAAGAAACAACGAGTCCCATAGCGGTAGTGAAGACACCTAATGTGACCATCACTCCTAAGAAGCTAGCGCCGAAGTTACCTAAATAAAAATTAGTGATCTGAGAAAGTGCAGTTCCGCCATTTTCTGATAAAGACATCTTATTCAAACTCATCGCACCGAGAAGAACAAGTCCAAAATAGATCATGACTTCTAGCGCAACGCTCAGGCTACCAGCTTTTGCCGTTAATTCTGTGACTTTTTTATCTTTGAAACCAAGGTCACGGACTGCATGGACAAAAGTGACACTTAAGGCAAGCAAAGCTACTGCATCAACCGTGTTATAACCTTCTAGGACACCATTTGTTAAAGCGTTTGTTTGATAAGTATCTGCAGCAGATTGATTTAGATTTCCCATTGGATGGAATAAAGAAACGACAAAAATGATTGCTAATAATGCAAGAAACAAGGAGTTTAGATACTTTCCGACGTATTTGACCAACCGTGTTGGATGGACAGTAAGGAAATAAGCAAGTAAAAAGAAAAGAGCAGAGAATAAAAACATACCTAATGAATTATATTTTTCAGGCAAAAATGGTTTAGCAGCCATTTCAAAAGCAGTAGCAGCTGTCCGTGGTGTACCGAAAAATGGTCCGATCGTCAAATGAACAAGGATTAAGAACAAGGCAGCATACCATTTTCCGACAGGTTTAGCTAAGTCATACAGACCATCACTTTTTGTCACTACTACAGCTAAGATAGCTAGTAATGGGAAAAGAGCACCTGAGATAGCAAATCCTACGCCAGCACTGACCCAGTTTGCGCCAGCCATTTGACCTAAGTGGACAGGAAAGATTAGATTACCTGACCCGAAGAACATCCCGAAGATAAGTGAACTGACCATCAATAGTTGTTTCCATGAATAAGTTTTTGTTTCTTCCATAAATTTTTCCTCCAATAATTATCATTTTGATTGACGATATAAACGTTGCAGCAATTAGTAATGCCACTAATATCAGATTCCATGAAAACCACCACCTTAAAATAAAAAAAAGCCCTTTTCCACTTGGGAAAAGGGCTCTAGATTCTAGAACGGTACCACCTTTTTTCGCTTAAAAAAGCTTCTTCATTCACGGACGCTTTTTGATAAAGTTATCCGCTAGCCTGATAATGGAGGCAGCCACAATGATCTACGTTTTCGACATTGACTCGGAAATGATGTTCGTCTATTCGATTTATTGTCATTTCTCACTTACATGACTCACTGGGAATAAATCGTTGAATAGCCTACTGTTTTCCTCGACGCTTTGCTGTATGTTTATTTGTTGACGTAATAATACACCTGTTTTTTTTGAAATGCAAGAATATTTTAACTATTTTGTTTTCTTTTTTTGAAACAGGAAAAATACCTAGAGAATACTTGTTGAATGAAACGAAATATTTTGTTCTCCACTTTCATATAACTTACATTCTCAGCTTCTTTTTATCAAAACGAGACCTTTAGCGAATGGAAACGGCTATTTTTTAACGTTTCTTGGTACGTATGGTTAAGCGACTCTTTTACAACCTTTTCTTATTTGCTATATAGTTTCTTCTGAGTATGGTAAAATAGGAAAGAATGAATCGAAAAAAAGGGGATGTCTATTTTTGACGGAAGAGTCTAGTTCTTTAGAGATTAGATTGACAGCTGCTGATGATGTCAGCATGCTTTTAGGTGCACACGACAAGCATATAAAACTGATCGAGGAAACAACGGAAACAACCATCCATACACGTGGAGAAATCATTCAGATCATTGGTGAGCAATCCCAGATTTCCTTGGCTGCCTCAGTCATTCGGACATTACAGGAATTGATCAAACGAGGAATCCACGTAAGTACGCCAGATGTTGTGACGGCATTGAAAATGGGGCAAAAAGGTACATTAGATTATTTTGTTGAGATGTATGAGGAAGAGATCGTCAAAGACCGTAATGGAAAACCTATACGGGTAAAAAACAGCGGTCAAAAGAAATACGTTGAATCGGTAGCCAAACATGACATCGTATTTGGTGTAGGGCCAGCCGGAACAGGGAAAACGTTTCTTGCCGTAGTATTAGCAATTGCTGCCCTAAAAAAAGGCGAAGTGCAAAAAATCATTTTGACGCGGCCCGCTGTGGAGGCAGGGGAAAACCTAGGCTTTCTACCCGGGGATCTGAAAGAAAAAGTGGATCCTTATCTGCGGCCTGTTTATGATGCTTTATACCAAATTTTTGGATTGGATCATACGAACCGATTGATGGAACGAGGCGTGATCGAAATCGCACCTTTAGCTTACATGCGGGGGCGGACATTGGATGATGCATTCGTTATCTTGGACGAAGCACAAAACACGACAGTCGCTCAGATGAAAATGTTCTTGACCCGTCTCGGTTATCAATCAAAAATGATTGTCAATGGGGATACAAGTCAGATAGACTTGCCTCGTGGGACGACAAGTGGTCTTGTTCATGCAGAACGAACATTAAAGCAAATCAAAAAAATCGATTTTGTTAATTTTGAAGCAAGTGACGTTGTTCGGCACCCTGTAGTTGCCGAAATCATCAAAGCTTATGAAAAGGCGGATCTTCATCAAGAATAAGCTTTGCTTAGGAGGATAAGCACATGTTGAATAAAACACTGCAGAAACTACAAGAAAAACTCGGAAAGGCAGCATTGCCTTTCCTTCTGTTCTTGTTTTTTATCATTGTCTGCGGCGTTACATTTAGTAGTGTCAAACAAAAGGCCATTGATTTCAGAGAAGGCCAAGTAGCAGAAGAGAGTATCCGTGCGAATAAAACGATTGAGAACACGGAAGAAACCGAACAAAGAAGAAAACTGGCAGCAGAAGCAGTGACTCCAGAATATACTTATCAAAAAGATCTGGCAGATGACCAGAACAATCGGATCAAGCAATTATTCGAATTGATCGATAAGACGAATGATACCATCAACAAATCTTATAATGGCAAGGTAGATAAGGCGAAGGAAGATGAAAATATCCCGAAACCTACTACAGAAGAGCGGATTGCTACACTGAAGAAAAATTTTGAAAACGTGAATGCAGAAAACGTTGCGTTTTACCAAAAACTGCCGAACAATTTTTATTCGACGATATTTGAAATGACTGAAACGGAAATTCACACAGTTAGGGATGAAAGTTTGAAGCTCATTGACGAACAGATGAGTAAACAAGTTCGTGAAAGCGAATTGGAAGCTTTTAAACAAGAAGCAGAAGATCAGATTCAATATTTGAATGTCACAACAGAGCAGCAACAAATGATTCGCTACTTAGTGGATCAAGGCATCGTAGTTAATGATGTATTGAATGAGAAAAAGACAGAAGAATTAAAACAATCTGCACGAGAAGCTGTACAACCAGTGATGATCTTCCAAGGAGAAATTATTGTTCGCGAAGGAAATCAAATTGATGCTTCAGCGATGAAAAAATTGGAATTACTAGGATTGACGAATCAAACGACTTCTATTTTCCCACTCATTGCCATGGTTTTAGCTGTTTTGCTTCAAATCGGTGTACTGATTTATAATTCACTTCAATTCCAAAATGCAGGAGAAAGAACAAAATACGTACTTTTCTACGTGACGGCAATGTCAGTAAGCGTCGTACTAATGAAATTTTTCCAACTCTTCCAAACAGAACAAGCTGCTTATATTCCGCTGTTTTACCCCGCGGCTTTTGCTCCACTTGTTTTAAGCTTTTTCTTGAATCGAAGAGCAGGGATCATGGCTGGTATTTTTCAAGCAGTATCCGCACTTTTCATTTTTTATGATTCGATTGGCACGAACTTTCTGACAGTTATTTTGATGTCCTATGTATTTTCTGGTCTCATGGCAACGATCGTCAGACGCAAACGGATCTCAGAACAAGGGTTATCCGCTGCTATGTGGGTCATTATTTTTCCTGTGATGATGGATGTCATTTTGATTATCTACCAAGGAATGAGCTTTGGGGATGCAACGACTTGGTTAACGCTAGTCTGCGGATTCACAGGTGCACTGTTTTCATTCTTGCTGACGATAGGTCTGCACCCCTATATTGAATTGATGGTCAATGATGATAGTGTGATCGTATTAAATGAACTCAGCAATCCCAATCATCCTTTATTGAAACAGTTGCTGGAAGAAGCACCAGGTACGTATCACCATAGCATGATGGTAGCCAATCTAAGTGCTAATGCTGTAGCAGAAATCGGTGGACGTTCTTTACTAACTCGAGTAGCTTGCTATTATCATGATATCGGCAAGATCAAACACGCCAGCTTTTTCGTTGAGAACTTGCCTTCAGGAGCGGAAAATCCGCACAATTTCTTATTGCCAGAAGACAGTAAACATATTATCTTTGGACATGTGACAGATGGTGCCAAAATATTGGAAGATTATAATATGCCGCAAATGGTGATCGATATTTGTAGACAGCATCATGGAACCACGCTGATGCGTTATTTCTACGTTAAGGCAAAGGAACGCAACCCGGAAGTTACGGAAGAGCAATTCCGTTATCCTGGACCAAAACCTCAAAGCCGTGAAGCAGGAATCGTCAATATAGCTGACAGTTGTGAAGCGGCAGTACGGGCAATGGACCATCCAACGAGCGAAAAAATCGAAAGTTTTGTCCATAATCTTATTGAAGAGCGTATTTCCGATGGACAATTGGACGACAGTGGATTGACGTTAAAAGAAATCCGTAAAGTAGAAAAATCATTGATCAGCGGTTTAAGCAGTACCTTCCATTCTCGGATCAAATATCCTAAAATGAAATCGGAAGTTGAGAAGATAAAAGAAGAACAAGAAGAATAGCAAGAAGAATAGAAAGAAGCGATGTATAATGGATATTACCTTCATGGATGAAACAAACCAAGTCTCAGAAGAGAAAATGAAAGAAATCGACGACTTGCTGCAATTTGCAGCATCATATTTAGAGTTGCCAGAAGAAACAGAAATGTCTGTTACTTTCATGGACAATGCAGCAATCCAAGTAATCAATCGTGATTACCGTGGAAAAGATGCACCGACAGACGTCATCAGTTTTGCCTTGGAAGAAGAGGGCGAAGACGAAATCCCAGTGATTTTTGAAGATGGAGAGAATCCATTGCCTCGTGTACTGGGAGACATCATGATCTCTACTGAACGTGCTGCAGAGCAAGCAGAAGCTTACGGCCATTCGTATGATCGGGAACTTGGCTTTTTAGCGGTTCATGGATTCTTGCATATCAACGGGTATGACCATATGACACCAGAGGATGAGAAAGAAATGTTTGGTTTACAGAAAGAGATCTTAGATGCCTATGGACTTAAAAGATAAAAACGTAGAGAAAAACAAACATTTCCTGATGTCCGTGGAATTTGCCGTCCAAGGAGTCAAAACTGTTTTTGAGGAAGAACGCAACATGAGGAAACATGTTGCGTTCGGAATCCTCGCTTTGTTTATGGGCGTGATTTTCCAACTTGATCGGATAGAATGGTTATGGCTGCTTTTAGCTGTTTTTCTCGTATGGATAGTAGAGATCATCAATACTGTTTTTGAAAATGTCGTGGACATGTTTACGGATTTTCATTTTCATCCGATTGGGAAAAAAATCAAAGATATGGCAGCTGGAGCAGTTTTAGTGACCGCTTGTTTTACCGTCATCGTTGGGTTGATTTTATTTGTCCCTAAAATATATCATTTGTTGTTTAATTAAAAAGGAGAACATATATGCCAGAACATAAATCAGGGTTTGTCGCAATCGTCGGCCGCCCAAATGTAGGGAAATCCACATTATTGAATCGAATCGTGGGTCAAAAAATTGCCATCATGAGTGACAAGGCACAGACAACTAGAAATAAAATCCAAGGAGTATACACTACACCAGAAGCTCAGTTGATTTTTATTGATACACCAGGAATCCATAAACCAAAGCATCGTTTAGGAGATTTTATGGTAGAAGCAGCTTACAGTGCGTTGAAAGAAGTGGACGCGGTCTTATTTATGATTAGTGCTGATCAAAAACGCGGTCGGGGAGACGATTTTATTATTGAACGTCTAAAAAACGTGCATTCTCCTGTTTATCTGATTATCAATAAAATCGACAAAATCCATCCAGACGAGTTGTTGGGAATCATCGAAGATTATTCAACGCAGATGCCTTTTGCACAAGTGATTCCAATCTCTGCTACAGAAGGAAACAACGTCGAACGTTTGATGGATGTATTAGTCAGTGAAATGCCAGAGGGCCCACAATATTTTCCAGATGATCAAGTGACTGATCATCCTGAATACTTCATCGTTTCTGAATTGATCCGTGAGAAAGTCTTGTTTTTAACACGAGACGAAGTGCCTCATTCTGTCGCAGTCGTTGTTGATTCGATGAAGCGAAACGAGAATGATAAAATCCATATCCAGGCTACGATTATTGTCGAAAGAGATAGCCAAAAAGGGATCATTATCGGCAAAGGCGGAAAAATGCTGAAGCAAGTAGGAACGAAAGCAAGAAAAGATATCGAAAATCTTTTAGGAGACAAAGTCTTTCTAGAACTTTGGGTCAAAGTTCAAAAAGACTGGCGAGACAAAAAAGTCTATCTGCAAGACTTCGGCTACCGAAAAGACGAATACTGATATTCTGAGCTTCTTGTAAATTAGGTATAGAAATAAACTGAATAAAAATCCGCGTGTTGAGAAAAGCTGCGGAAGATCGCAACATAAATGATCTGGATCGGCAGAATCTGCTTTTCCAGATTTATTTTTTAGGAGGGAGAATATGAGCCAGCTTGCAGAATCAAAAGGCTTGATTTTATCTAGCCGTAATTACAAAGAAAAAGATAAATTAGTCAAAATCTTTACAGAATCTTCTGGCAAAATGATGTTTTATATCAAAGAGATCCATCGGCAAAATCAGCCCTTAGCTCCGGCTTTGCTCCCTTTTACTGAAGCAGTTTATATCGGGAATTTTCGAAGTGAAGGTTTGTCATTTTTAAGCAGTGTCAAAGATGTCCATGCGTTTCGACACATCCAAGAAGACATCTTTTTGAGCGGCTATGGCACATATTTATTGAATCTAGTAGATGCGGCAATCGAAGATCATCAGTACGACCCGCATTTGTTCCAGTTTACGCAACAAGCACTGCAACGGATGGACCAAGGAGACGATGCAGAAATCATCACGAATATTTTTGAAGTCCAAATACTGCAACGCTTCGGAATTGCACCAATCTGGACACACTGCGTCGTATGCGGGGAAACAAAAGGAAAATTTGACTATTCTTCCAAATATGGTGGTGTGATATGCGAAAGACATTGGTCGATGGACGATCACCGTTATCATGCAGATCCTCGAGCTGTTTATTTCGTTCGGATGTTTTCAGCTATTTCTTATGATAAAATTAGTGGAATCCATCTGAAAGAAGAAACCAAACAAGCAATCCGTGAACTCATCGACCAGCTGTATGATGAATATGTCGGTATCCATTTGAAAAGCAAAAAGTTCATCAATCAAATGAAGTCTTGGGCACACGTATTAAAGACGTCAGAGAAAGACATGTCTGAAAAAGAAAAAGAGACACCTGAAAAAGAAGAATAGTAAATAAAACATACAACAAAAAATCAAAACCATTTGACAAACACAGGGAGTTCCGTCTATTATTAACCATAGATTAAATAGATCGTTCAGTGATAGGATCTATTATAGAAACAAGAAAACTGCAAAATGAATACGTACATTGACCAAGATCAGTAAAAAACACGTGGTTTAGCGAGTTCGGGAGAGTGGGAGCCGGACCCAAACGATTTTTGAAGAGGCACTTGCGAGTACGATAAATGAAGCTGCCGAATCTTTATTCGGAAGTAGGGTGGAACCGCGAATTATTCGTCCCTATGTCTGTAATCAGACATAGGGATTTTTTGTCGTTTTCTTTCCTGTATTCTTATTTGACAGCAACGCTTTAAAATTGAAAGGGGCAAAACAGATGAGTAAAAAATTGACCGTCCAAGATATGATTTTAACATTACAAAAATTTTGGTCATCAAACGGCTGCATGCTGATGCAAGCTTATGACACAGAAAAAGGAGCAGGTACGATGAGCCCATATACCTTTTTACGGGCAATCGGACCAGAACCATGGAATGCTGCTTACGTAGAGCCATCTCGCCGACCAGCTGATGGACGTTATGGTGAAAACCCAAACCGTTTGTATCAGCATCATCAATTCCAAGTGGTGATGAAACCTTCACCTGAGAATATTCAAGAGCTTTATTTAGAAAGCTTGCGCCTTTTAGGAATCGATCCATTAGAACACGACATCCGTTTTGTTGAAGACAACTGGGAGAACCCATCCATGGGCTGTGCCGGTGTGGGTTGGGAAGTATGGCTTGACGGAATGGAAATCACACAATTCACGTACTTCCAGCAAGTTGGTGGACTGCCTTGTAAACCAGTAACTTCTGAGATCACTTATGGATTAGAACGTCTTGCTTCTTATATCCAAGAAGTTGAAAGTGTCTATGATTTAGAATGGGCTGATGGCGTGAAATATGGCGAGATCTTCAAACAACCAGAATATGAACATTCCAAATATTCTTTTGAAGTAAGCGACCAAGACTTGCTACTAAGCAACTTTGATCGTTTTGAAAAAGAAGCTAAACGCTGTATCGATGAAAATCTTGTTCATCCGGCGTATGATTATATCTTGAAATGTAGCCATACATTCAACTTATTAGACGCCCGCGGTGCAGTATCCGTAACAGAGCGTGCCGGTTATCTTTCTCGCATCCGCAACATGGCTCGTGCTGTAGCCAAAATCTTTGTGGCAGAACGCGAAAAATTAGGATTCCCTTTGTTGAATAAAAACACAGCAAATCCAGAAACCGTGAAGGAGGCTGAATAAGATGGCAAAAGACTTATTACTTGAAATCGGGCTGGAAGAAATGCCTGCCCATGTTGTCACACCAAGCATGAAACAATTAGAAGAAAAAACAGCAAAATTTTTAGATGAAAACCAATTGACTTATGATACGATCGAAACATTTTCCACACCGCGCCGTTTAGCAATCAAAGTAACAAATATTCCAGAACGACAAGCGGACAGTGAAGAAGAAGTCAAAGGACCAGCCAAAAAAATTGCTTTGGACGCAGATGGAAACTGGACGAAAGCAGCGGAAGGATTTGTCCGCGGACAAGGTCTGACGACAGACGCTATCACTTTTAGAGAATTAAAAGGTGTGGAATATGTCTATGTAACGAAATACACTCATGGTAAGGAAGCAAAAGAAGTATTGACAGGCTTAGCAGGGGTGATCAAAAGTTTGACTTTCCCTGTAACGATGCATTGGGCAGAATACGATTTTGAATATATCCGCCCTATTCACTGGATCGTGGCATTGTTAGATGACGAAGTAATCCCATTCGAAATCTTGGATGTCAAAACAGGCAGAGCCTCTCGAGGTCATCGTTTCTTAGGCGAAGATGTGACATTTGCGCATGCAAAAGAATATGAAGAAAAATTGAATGAACAATTCGTCATTGCGTCTCCGCAAAAAAGACAAGAAATGATCGTTACACAAGCAAACGAATTAGCAGAAAAAAATCACTGGGTTATTGATCTAGACGAAGATTTACTAGAAGAAGTCAACAATTTAGTCGAATATCCAACTGTCTTTTCTGGCGACTTCGAAGAAAAATATCTTTCTGTTCCTGAAGAAGTACTAGTCACTTCTATGAAAGAACATCAACGTTATTTCGAGGTACGGAATGATCAAGGTATGCTGCTTCCTCATTTTATTTCTGCTCGTAATGGTGATCGGGTAAAATTGGAAGATGTGGTTCGAGGCAATCAAAAAGTATTGACGGCTCGTTTAGAAGATGCGGAATTCTTTTATAATGAAGACAAGAAAGCTTCAATCGACCAATACGTTGAAAAACTAAAAACTGTTACTTTCCATGAAAAAATCGGTAGTATCTATGAGAAAATGCAACGGGTACAAGTCATTGCCCGTATCATTGGCGAACAAGTAGGACTATCTGAGGAAGAATTGATGGATTTGCAACGAGCTGCTGAAATCTATAAATTTGATCTAGTAACCAACATGGTAGGGGAATTTCCTGAACTACAAGGGATCATGGGCGAAAAATATGCTCTTCTGAAAGGCGAGAAACCTGCTGTAGCGACAGCGATTCGTGAGCATTACATGCCTATATCCAGTGAAGGAGAGCTACCTCAGTCTACAGTAGGTTCTGTTTTAGCGATTGCAGATAAATTAGATAGCATCTTTTCTTTCTTTGCAGTTGGGATGATTCCAAGCGGGTCAAACGATCCTTATGCCTTACGTCGCCAAGCATACGGTGTCGTTCGGATCATCGAATCGAAAAAATGGGCCTTTCCTTTGTCTGTTCTGCAAGAAACGATTAGCGATGTTATCAGTAAAGATACGGATCGTTTCGGCATTGGTTTATCAGAAGGGCAACAACAAGTGATCGACTTTATCAAAGGCCGTCTGCGCCAATTATTGACAACGAAGAATATTCGTCATGATGTCATCGATGCTGTTTTGAATGCGGAACAAAAAGATCTGACAAAAGTATTTGCAGCAGCACAATTGTTCAAACAACATCTTGCAGATGAAGACTTCAAACCTTCAATGGAAGCTTTGACACGTGTCGTGAACTTAGCGAAAAAAGCGCAGCTTGAAAAACAATCAGAAGTAGACCCTGAGCTGTTCGAAAACGACGCAGAGAAAGAATTACACAAAGCAGTAGAAGCAATGAAAGCAAGTTTTGCTGACCAAACGATCCACGAAAACTACGACCAGCTTGTCGCTCTTCGTCCACTGATCGAAAATTATTTTGATCAAACGATGGTCATGGCTGATGAACCAGCAGTACGTAAGAACCGACTAACACAACTAAGTCAAATAGCTGCCATGGCTTTGTCATTAGCAAGCTTGGATCAAATCATCACAAAATAGTCTTTTGTTTGAAAAACAGAGAGCATGCACGAAACGTGCTGTGTCTCTGTTTTTTTTGTTATAAATAGCTGTTATTAATTCTATTTTAATAATTTTTGTTATTTTATTCTTTGTTCGAATTTTCAAAACGCTCATGAAAAGTGAGGAAATAAAAATGAAAACGATTAATTATAATCTTGTTACTGTTTTATTTACTTTTAAATTAGGAATTTCCCTAGTCAAAAAAACTGTATGTGGTATGATTATATAGGGAAAACCTGTTTATAAATATTTCTATGAATATATTAGTTTAATTATGCTTTTAAAATAAAAAGCGCTCATTCTGATGTGAATGAATCACATCTTTACTTATCTATCATCAATATTTAGGAGTGAATCTATGGAAAAGCCGTTCGTCAAGTTATTGGCTACTGTGGCGGTAGGCACAGGCGCTATTGTGATTTGCTTGTTTGGATACCATCTCAATAATCAGCGGCAATATCATCAACGGATCAATTACGCAGAATCTGCCATCACCAATCAAAAAGACACCGTGACCTCTTTATCAAAAGAAGTAGATAAGCTGTACAGTACAAAAGAAAAAATTTTCCTAAATCCTGAAATAACAGAAGAAACAGTTTCAAATTTGTCACATAAACTATCTTCTATCAAACTTTCGGCAGATGATTATGACATCAAGGAATCAGAATTACCTAAAGAAGCTGCTGCGATCCAAGAAGAAAAGAAAGCAGTCTTAACGCAGTTAGAGGATGCAGAATCAAAACTGAAGATCCAGACGGCTGTCAATAAATTATTTACTAAAAACGTATCAAACTGGCAGCAAGCTGTGGATGATGTCATCATCAAAGAAAAGTTGGCAAGTGCAGATGTCGCCCATGTACGTGAAAATATGAGCTTTTTTAAGGATAGTGCTTGGAAAACAGTCGTTATGCAATATCTAGGATTCGCTGATACCCAAATTGCACAAGTCACGCAACTAGATCAGCTATTCGATACGATGCTGAAAGACGGTCAAGTAACAGCTACCGCTACTTACGATCAATATTTGACGGCGCTCAGTCAAATAGAGCAGATCCGGAATGAAAAAATAAGAGCCGCATACGCAACAAAAGCACAAACTGTTGCTCAGCAAATGGGCTATAGCAATATAAGCTATTGACAGTTAAAACGTTGATTCAAGCAAGGTTAGCAAACGGAGGAAACTATGGCAAGACGAAGAAGAAAATCAAGAGGGAAAAAAATATTTTTGATTATTTTAGCAGTTCTTATCGTATTAGTATTAGCAATTGTAGGAGTAGGAGCAAAATTATATCTGGATCTCTCACATTCTATTGAGAAAACTTACGAATCAGTGGAACGAACCCAAGGAGAACGAACGAAACCAGTTGATCTGGACAAACAAGAATCTTTCTCTGTTCTATTGATGGGGATTGATACTGGAGATTTAGGTCGGGTCGATCAAGGAAGATCAGATACGATGATGGTTGCCACAGTCAGTCCTGAAGACAAACAGACAACGATCGTCAGCATTCCTCGAGATACGTATGTCGACATCGTAGGTCGTGACACAAAAGACAAGATCAACCACGCTTACGCATTCGGCGGAGCTGCCATGGCGATGGATACCGTACAAAAATATGTAGACATCCCAATCGATCACTATGTCTCTATCAATATGAAAGGACTAAAGGAACTCGTTGATGCAGTTGGTGGTATCGAAGTCAATAATGACCTCACTTTCTCACAAGATGGCTATGACTTTCCAATCGGTAAAATTACATTGAACGGGGATCAGGCATTATCTTATTCTCGTATGCGTTATGAAGACCCAAATGGTGATTACGGTAGACAAGGGCGCCAAAGAAAGATCGTAGAAGGCGTAGCGAAAAAAGTATTGAGTCTAAACGGTGTCAGCAACTATCAATCCGTTTTGAATGCTCTAGAGTCGAATATGAAAACAGACATGAACTTTGATGAAATGAAAAAAATTGCTTTAGATTATCGGGAGGCATTTGGTACGATTAAGCAAGATCAGCTGCAAGGAGAAGGCTTCATGCAAGATAATATCTCCTATCAAAAAGTCAGTGATCAAGAACTTGATCGTGTGAAAAAAGAATTAAAAGATCAAATGAATCTAGAGAATAAATAGGAAAGTGGAGAAAAAATGGAAGAGACAATCAGCTTGAAAGAAATTTTTGAAACATTACGCAAACACTTGGTAATAATCATCATCTCAATGTTTGCTGGCTTGGCCATCTCAGGAATCGTAACATTTTTCATCTTGACACCAAAATACAGTTCACAAGCACAATTGATCGTGACACTGCCACAATCAGACACTGCAAATGTCAATGATGTCAATACGAACCTGCAAATGATCAATACGTATAAAGATATGATCGTCAGTGATTTAGTGCTCAATGAAGTCAAAGATCGTTTAGAAACAGAAGACAATGTGAAAATGACTGCTGAACAAATCAAAGATGCCATCTCAGTTAATCAGGCAGAAAATTCACAAATGTTCTCGATTCAGGCAATAAGTACGAATGCAGTGGCTGCTCAACAGATCGCTAACACAACTTCACAAGTTTTCCAAGAGAACGCAAAAGATGTGATGAATGTTGATAAAATCTCGATCATTTCAGGTGCAGTTGCCAATACGACACCTGTTTCGCCAAATAATAAATTGAATTTAATGACTGGCTTAATGTTAGGAATGATGGTAGGTGTAGGTCTGGCATTCTTATTGGAATTACTCGATCGGACAGTGAAAGATGAAAAATATGTGACAGATACATTAGGATTCCCAATCTTAGGAACAGTTCCAGAAATGTCAGCGAAAGAATTGAACGCTGGTATCCGTAAAAAAGGAACAGCTCCTGCACGACCAAAAGCTACAAACGATAAAACAGCCCCATCACGCAGAAGCCGCTCAAGAGTCTAGGAGGAAGAAAAATGGCACGAACACAGAAACAAAAAGCAGCACAAACTCATGCAGTCAGTTTGATCACATTAACAAACCCATCTTCACCAATCGCCGAACAATATCGTACGATCCGGACGAATATCCAGTTTGCCTCCGCAGCTGGTCAGCAAATCAAAACGATTGTCGTGACTTCATCAGGTCCTGGAGAAGGGAAATCCACCACTGCAGCAAACATTGCAGTCGTTTTTGCTAAATTAGGTCAACGAGTTCTACTAGTCGATGCAGATTTACGTAAACCCGTCGTCTATAAGACATTCCAGCTGAACAATGCCAGTGGATTAAGTACAGCACTTAGTTCATCAGGAAGTGTAGCAGATGTGATCCAACGAACGCCAGTCGAGAACTTGTCGATTTTGCCTAGTGGACCTAAGCCACCCAACCCATCAGAATTGTTAAGCTCGCCAAGAATGGATCAGATCCTATCCGAAGCAAGACAGTTATTTGACGTGGTGATATTCGATATGCCACCAGTAGTAGCCGTAACAGATGCACAGATCATGTCTTTAAAAACGGATGGCACTTTATTGGTCGTACGTGAAAATATGTCACGTAAAGAATCCTTGACTAAAGCAAAAGAACTGCTGGAGATGGTACAAGCACGAGTCTTAGGTGTTGTGTACAACGGAGCAGAACATAGCAAAGATGCTGGTTATTACTACGGAAATTAAGGAATAAGAAGAGAGGAGACAAGAGAAATGATCGATCTACATTGCCATATCCTACCAGGAATCGATGACGGGGCAGAAAACTTAGAAGCAAGTATTGCAATGGCTGAAAAAGCGATTCAGCAAGGCATCACGCATATTTTATGCACACCACACCACAATAATGGAAAATACAGCAATGAAAAATCACAAGTCATTTCTCTAGTCGCTTCGTTACAAGCCGAATTAGAGAAAAGACAGTTGCCTTTGACGTTATTGGAAGGACAAGAAGTACGTATTACCGGAACGCTCATCGAAGACATCCACCGAGATGAAATATTATTTACAGATTTAGATGATACATATCTTCTGATCGAATTTCCGACACTGGAAGTGCCGTTATATGCAGAACGGCTTTTTTTTGAGTTGTTAGAACTAGGAAAGACACCAGTAATCGTCCATCCAGAACGCAACGTGCATTTTCGCGAAGACCCAAATCATTTGCTTCCGTTCCTAGATATGGGATGTTTGGCCCAACTCACTGCGCCAAGTTATGTTGGGGTATTTGGCAAAGACATCCAGAAAACAGCCAAAACGATGGTCAAACATAATCTCGTGCAGATGGCTGCTTCTGATGCCCATGGGGTCTCTAAGCGCACCTTTTACTTAAAAGAGTGCTATGAGCAGATTGCAAAGGACTTTGGTAAGGAAAAAGTAGTACAGATGAAACAAGTCGCAAAGGATCTGATCAACGGGGATGAAATCAGTTATCCAGTCTATGAAGAGGTAAAAAAGAAGAAGTTTGGTTTATTTTAGCTCTTTATTCGTAAATCAAGAAAAAACTTGATTTCACAAGGGGATCGTTGGCTTAGTTGAATTTGTTTATGATGATTTTTCTTTTAGCTGTTGTTGAGTAAGCAGAAAAAAGAAATAAAATATGATTTCTTGGATACTTGTTTTGATCTACAATATGAGTAAAAAAATTTTGTTAAGGAGTTTTAAGTTGGCTTACGGATGTTCTATATATAAGAATATCCACAAGCCAATTTGTCGAGTCAATAATCCTTCAGAAAGATATTTAGGAGAGAAAACAAGTAATACAATTTATTTTATTAAAAAGAGGGGAGTAAAAAGGAATGTACAAGAAAAGTTCAAGGGGATGGGTTAAACATATTGATTTTATTATTTTAGATTTATTGTGTATCCAGCTTGCTTTTTATCTATCGTATGTCTTACGCCAGGTAGATTGGAATCCTTATGTGATTCCAATGTATCAAAACATGGCAGTCTTCATTGAACTGGCAGATCTTTTAGTTATTTTCATGTTTGAAGCATATAGAGGTGTATTAAAAAGAGGGTACTATATAGAATTTGCTTCTTCTGTAAAGCAAGCGATTATGTTGGTGCTGTTAGGAAGTTTGTATCTCATTAGTGTTCAGGGTGGAAATGATTATTCTAGAGTCGTTCTTTTCTTGATGGGAGGTTTATACGTTGTAATTACATATATAACTCGCCTCTTATGGAAACATTACTTGAAACATAAAATGAAAAATGAGGGGAACAAATCACTTATTATAGTTACATCTAGTAGTATTGCTGAAGTAGTTATTCGTAATGTGAAAGAGCATAACTATAAAATGTATAAAATAAATGGTGTCATTATCATAGATAAAAGCATGATTGGTGAAGATGTTGAGGGAGTGACAGTTGTTTCTGATTCCAAAAATGCAGCGGATTACTTATGTCAGGGATGGGTAGATGAAGTCTTTATTATTTTGAATAAAAGTACTTCGTGTATGAAAGAATTTATTGAACGATGCTCTGAAATGGGCCTTACTGTACATTTGAATCTTGCAAAAGTATCAGATAGTGCTTTGGGAAAACAATCTATTGGTCGTATAGGAGAATATACAGTACTTACAACAAGTATCAATGTTATGACAACTCAACAGGCATTTATAAAACGAACAATTGATATTCTTGCAGGTATTGTTGGATGTATTGCAACGGGAATTATTTTTATCTTTATTGCTCCACTTATTTATATTAATTCACCAGGCCCAATTTTCTTTGCACAAGAACGTATAGGTCAGAATGGTAAACCGTTCAAGATGTATAAGTTTAGAAGTATGTATATGGATGCAGAAGAAAGAAAAGTAGAATTAATGAAAGAAAATAAGATGAGCAATAATCTTATGTTTAAGATGGAGTTTGATCCAAGAATTATCGGAAATAAAATACTTCCAGATGGAACAAAAAAGACAGGAATCGGTCAATTTATTAGATCCACGTCTTTAGATGAATTCCCTCAATTTTTCAACGTTCTAACAGGAAAGATGAGCCTTATAGGATTTCGACCATGCCTTAAATCAGAGTATGAAGAATATGATTATCATCATCGTGCAAGAATTGCTATCAAGCCAGGAATTACTGGAATGTGGCAGGTAAGTGGTAGAAGTGATATTACTGATTTTGAAGAAGTAGCAAAACTTGACACGGAATATATAAAAAATTGGAGTATGGGGTTAGATTTTAAAATTTTATTTAAGACAGTAAAAACTGTACTTCAGAGGGGGGGATCAATGTAGGACGAAAGTGTTATAAATAGAAAATATTACTAAAGTGGTAGAATGAGTGGATAAAAATTGATAAAGATTTGGAATCTAGATTTTGATGACGCATTACAGATAAATTTTTGGGCATACATTTAAAATGAAGATTTATATTTATGAATTAAATATGATAATTTTTTGAAGTATTTAGTAAGGTCGTATCTTGTTATTAAAGAATACTCTACATGTCTTGTGGAGAATAGATAAAATTAGATGTGTGGTTTATAAATGAAAGAGATTTTATCACATTCTGGAAAATTATTTTATCAACATTCTAAGCTGTGTTATTTTGACATGATGAATAGCCGTAGGAGTAACATTCTCCATACTTAAGAGAGGAAAGAGGAGATATTGTGAAGAAAAAGTACAACATCGCAGTAGCCGGCACCGGTTATGTTGGTTTGAGTATCGCCACACTATTGGCGCAGCATCACCAGGTAACCGCGGTAGACATTATCCCTGAAAAGATTGAACTGATTAATAAACGGAAGTCTCCAATTCAGGATGAATATATTGAAAAGTATCTTACAGAAAAAGAACTTGACTTAACTGCTACTTTGGATGCAAGGAGCGCTTATAAATCCGCAGATTTCGTTGTTATTGCTACACCGACTAACTATGACAGTCGTACTCAGCATTTCGATACTTCTGCTGTTGAGTCAGTTATTGAGGTTGTGATGGACGTGAATCCTGATACCATCATGGTCATCAAGTCTACAATTCCTGTTGGCTACACTGAATCAGTCCGTGAGACAACGGGGAGTAAGAACATTATTTTTAGTCCAGAGTTTCTGCGCGAGAGCAAGGCTTTATATGATAATCTGTATCCATCTCGTATTATTGTTGGTACTGATATGACTGATGAGCGCTTGTTAAATGCTGCTCATGTTTTTGCAACACTTCTGCAGAAAAGTGCAATTAAGGAGAACGTGGATACTCTTTTTATGGGATTCACTGAAGCCGAAGCAGTAAAGCTGTTTGCAAATACCTATTTAGCACTGCGAGTCAGCTATTTCAATGAATTAGACACTTATGCTGAAATGAAGGGGCTGAATACTCAGCAGATAATCAATGGTGTTTGTCTCGATCCTCGTATTGGAACTCACTACAACAATCCATCCTTTGGATATGGAGGTTATTGCTTGCCAAAAGATACCAAGCAGTTGTTGGCAAACTATGCAGATGTTCCTGGAAATTTGATTGAGGCTATCGTTGAATCTAATCGTACCCGTAAGGATTTCATCGCAGATCGTGTTCTTCAGATGGCGGGCTATTACAACTACGCTGAATATAATCAGTATGATGTCAACAGGGAAAATCCAGTTTTAATCGGTATATACCGGCTGACCATGAAGAGCAACAGTGATAATTTTCGTCAGAGTTCAATCCAGGGAGTTATGAAGCGCGTAAAAGCTAAAGGTGCGACTGTGGTGATTTATGAGCCTGCACTGAAAGATGGAGAGACTTTTTTCGGAAGTAAGGTTATCAACGATTTAGAGCAGTTTAAGGCGATGTGTGATTCTATTATTGCCAATCGATATGATACCTGCTTGGATGATATTAAAGAAAAAGTTTACACTAGAGATATTTTTCAGCGTGACTGATAGAGAGGTTAATATGAACAAAAAGATATGTTTTGCGGCTTCCTCTGGGGGGCATTATGAACAGTTAATGATGTTAAAACCACTGATGGAGAAGTATGAGAGTTTTGTTATAACAGAACAGACAGAATATTCAGCTGAGTCAAAAGGCGAAAAAACGTACTACATGAGACAAGTAAATAGAAAAGAAAAGTTTTTTTTGTGTACTATACTTATTAATTTATTCAAATCAATTATTATATATATAAAGGAAAAACCGGATCTCGTGATTTGTACAGGTGTTTTAGCTATGATCCCTATCTGCTTAATAACAAAAATGATGGGAAAAAAACTGATTTATATTGAATCGTTTGCAAAAGTAACCAGCCCTACTCAGACAGGAAAATTGATGTATCATTTTGCAGATCAATTTTATGTTCAGTGGGAAACTATGCTACAATTTTATCCTAATGCTATTTATTTGGGTGGGATATATTAAATAATAGGAGAAAAAAATGATATTTATAACATTAGGTTCACAAAAATTTCAATTTGATAGATTGTTAAAAGCTATTGATGATTTAATTGAAAAAGGAGTAATAATCGAAAGTACATTTGCACAGAGTGGTTATAGTGATTATAAACCACTAAATTATTCCTATAAAGCATTTCTAAATAGGGATGAGTTTACTGAAACTATGCAAAAAGCAGAAATGGTGATTACTCATGGAGGTACAGGTGCTATAATTGGGGCCGTAAAAAAAGGTAAAAGGGTCATTGCTGTTCCTCGATTGGCTAAGTATGGTGAGCATGTCGATGATCACCAACTGCAGTTAATTAGACAATTTGATGAGATGAATATTATCTATCCTTGTTATGAATTAGAAAATTTAGAAGATGCCGTTAAAGAAACAAGAGTTCGGATGTTTAACAAGTATGTATCTAACACGGAAACGATTATTAATTCGATAGAGGTATTAATAGAAAAAATATAAATATAAGGAGTAAAGCGTTATGCAAAGAGTACTTATGATTGGTAATGACAGCTCGGTAAAAGGTGGAATTACAAGTATAATTACACAAATGCTCAATTTTAATTGGGAAAAAAAGAATATCGAGATGACTTTTATACCGAGTTATAAGGGTGGAAATGCAATATTTAAATCTTTATATTTTATGTATGCATTTGCTAAAATTATAGGTATCTCTTTATTGAGTAAACCTAATATTATTCATATGCACATGTCGTACAGAGGGAGTTTTAGTAGGAAATATGTGCTGAATAAGTGGTTTAGATTATTAAATATTCCTGTAATCATCCATCTTCATGGATCGGAATTTAAAAAATGGTATGATAGTGTTTCTGTAAAAAAACAAAATCAGATTCGCTTGCTGTTAAGAGAGTCTGATTCCACGATTGTACTTGGAGAAAAATGGAAGAAGATAATTAAAGAAATTGAGCCAAATTGTAAAACTGTTGTTGTAGAAAATTCTATTGTAGTTCCAGAATATACCATAAAGTGGAATTCAAAAATGTGCCGATTTCTGTTTATGGGAGTTTTGATAAAGCGAAAAGGTGTACACGATTTGGTAGAAGCAGTTAAAAACATTGCAGAACAATATCCAGAAAAAAAGTTTATTTTTGAGATTGCTGGAGCAGGTGATGAAGAAATATCGCTCAAAGAATTGATAGAAGAATATAATTTGCAATCGTATTTTGAATTTACAGGTTGGGTTGTGGGAGAAAAAAAGGAGGAGTGCTATAGAAGATCAAATGTGATGATTTTACCGTCCTATAACGAGGGATTGCCTATATCTATTCTAGAGGCGATTTCTTATGGAATGCCTGTAATTGCTACAGATGTAGGAGATATTTCTTCAGCAGTACGTGATGGAGAAAATGGATATTTGTTTCAACCTGGTGACGTATCAGCGTTGACATCTGCAATACTAAAAATCAATGATAAAGATAAATACGTAAAATTTTCACGTTGTTCGAAGGATTTGGCAATAACGAAATTTAACGATGGAAATTTCTTTGATAGAATTTTAAATCTGTATCAAAAAGGGAGCAAGGAGTGATGACAAGGAAAATAAAAAATGTTTCGATTATGTAATGAACTTATTAAGTGAATAAAATAGAGAGAAAAAATATTGAAATAGACGATGTAAATTTTTATCCGTGTAAGAATTCAAATGAATAGTAGTGTTTTAGTGCTTGTAATAGAGCAAGAGTACAAGCACGGTACATTATATAAAAACATTAATGATATTTCTATAAATAAATAGATTTTGTATTCTGGATGATGAAGAGGAAGATATTATCTGATAACTTACCCTAAACTTTGCAGGGGGTGGTTATAAGTTGTGTATATGTGGCAGTAATGAATGAGTGAAATAATCATATTAAGAAATAAAATTGCAATATTGTGTAATACAAAAGTATATTTTCATTATTCCAAGGGAAAGCATACTTACGAGGATCATATTATTGATTTAATAAATAATTTAAAGGAAATAATTTTTCTAGAAGAAGATAGTATGTCATTCACATCATCAAGATCAGAGTCTATTTTTTTCAGAGAATTTAAGAAAATCGTTGATGCCGTCATTGACTAATTGAGAAAACGTGAGTGAAAGGATAGAAGGATGAATTCGAGTGATCTAATTAGTGTAATCATACCTGTATATAATGTTGAAAAGTATGTAGGAAGTTGTTTGGAATCAGTGTGTAATCAAACATATAAGAACCTAGATATTATAATTGTGGATGATGGATCTAAGGATTCATCTAATAAAATATGTGAAGACTATGCATTAAAGGATTCAAGGATTCGTATTATTCATAAAAATAATGCTGGCTTGGGATTGGCAAGAAATACAGGACTTGAACATGTAAAAGGAAAATATGTTGCTTTTATTGATTCTGATGATTTTGTTGCAGCTAATTATATTGAAGCAATGTTAAATGGTATAAAAAGGAGTAATGCAGACACATGTTATGCTGGATATTATGAATATTATGATGATAATAATATTATTTCAAAGCCAGCAAGATATGATAGTACGATATTTACAAATAACGCTATAATTGAAAAAGTGTTGCTTGGAATGATTGGCACTGAGCCGAGTTATAAAGTCGATTTTATATTGCCAATGTCAGTTTGGCATGCGCTGTATTCATCTGAGATAATTCAACAGCACAATATCAAGTTTCCGTCAGAAAGGGATTATATATCTGAAGATATCATATTCCATATTTCATATTTGCAACATTCAAAAATAACAAGTTTTATTAAAGATTGTATCTATTATTATAGATGTAATAATAATAATTCATTGACACATAATTTTAGAGATAATGAGTTCGATTGTAATATTGAATTAGTTAAAAAAATTGAAGGCGATTTAAGCTATATATTAGAAAATGAGATATTTGTAAACAAAACAAGGAGACTTTTGTTGGGACGCTGTCGTACTTGTATTCAAAAGGCAGTTAGATATGCTAGTTTTAATAAAGAATTTGATTTAAACTCCTATTTGTCTAAGATACTTATGAACGATGAGTTGATTGCCTGTATTCACTCATACCCATATAAACAAAATCCAATTAAACAACGAATATTTAACTATTTTTTACTAAACCAATCCATTATTGGGGTTAAAACATTAGCATATTTAAGCGGAATGGGTAGAAATAGGAGATTTTAATCATAAAAAACTGTACTATAGTGAATTTTTGGAGATTTATATTCCAGTTATATATTAATGATTGTGATACTTGTACTATTGTAAAAATTCGTTAGGTTTAAATAACTGGAAATATCGGAAAATGGGCATTATACATCACGGACATCCCTTCTTTTGGAAAAAATGTTACGATTTTTATAAGTAATATTGTATCCGGTGGAATCAACGATGAAGATAACATATCCATCGTTGTAGATTCAGTAGCATTGAATGATGCTCTTGTTGCAAGAAATCCGAATAAAATTGTTAAGTATAAATTGAATTAATAGGAGATATGAATGGAAATTAGCAGTAAAGAATATTTAAAAGCGGTTCTTCGTATGGAAAAGAATCTATATATAGAATCTAAAGGACAACACACAAAATTACTAAAAATAATGAAATCACATCCGGACTACAACGCTTGGCGGTATACTCGTCGAATGAGAATTACATCTTATTATTATTCAAAGAGAAAGAAAAATATCATTTATGCGATTATGTATATTGTGTCTTGCAGAAGAATGAATAGTTTGGGAAGAAAATGTGGTATAGAGTGTGGTGAAAATGTATTTGATGAAGGTGTAAGATTTTACCATACACAAGGAATTGTTATTAATGGTAACGCCATAATAGGAAAAAATTGTTACTTATATGGGAATAACTGTATTGGAAATGATGGAATCGATCCTAAGTGTCCTGTAATTGGAAATAATGTACGTGTATGCGTGGGTGCAAAGATTATTGGTAATGTAAAAATAGCTAACAATGTAGTTGTTGCGGCAGGAGCTATTGTTATCAAAGATTGTCTAGAGAATGGTGCAATTCTTGCAGGTGTACCGGCAAAAATAATAGGGTATGTTAATTTAACAAAAGTATTTTTAGAATAATTTTTAGCGAAAGAAGGTGAATAACGATGCGTATTTCAATAAAAAGATGGTCAGGAGCAGATTGGACATTGTTCACGTTGGCATTTTTTGCAATCTCCATAGTTCTTGTATATACTTTTAACGCCCCAAGAGCAATTTTATATTTGGGAGATATAATTAATATCTTTGTGTTATTAAATGCACTTAGCTTTAGACGCAGAAAAGGAATATATGCTAGCAAAAATGAGATGCTGATAGTTTTGTTTTTACTAGTTTCTATTTGTAGCTCAGTTATTAATTTAGAAAATATAGGATTGATTATCTGGGGGATACGAAATAACACTCGTATGTTCATAGTATATATAAATTGTGCAACATATTTAACAATTAAAGATTACTATAAAGTATTCGCTATAATTGAAAAATTATTCTGGATTTCACTGCCACTTTGTTTAATTGAAAGATTCATGGTCACCTATCCAACTGGAACAATTGTAGGAGATATGATAGGTGGAGTTTTTTGGAATTATTCAGGTTGTAATATGCCATTGAATTTAATTTTGTGTGTGACAGTTACTGTTGTTACAATCGGATATTTCAAGGGAGAAAAAAATTTCATCCATTTTATTTTATGTGTTTGTGCAGCACTTTTTATGTCTGCATTAGCTGAATTGAAAGTTTTTATTCCTGAATTATTTATAATATTTGTTGCAATAGTATTCACTTTAAAAGTTGATTTTAAAGTAGTGATCAAGATATTATCATGCGTAATACTTGTGTCGATAGTATTATCCTTTTTTATAACAATATTTATTACATTGAACGATAATGGACAAAGCTATGCTGATAATTTCACAATTCAAGGTCTTTTAGAATATGCGTCAAGAGATTCTGGATATGATGGTGTTGGTGATTTAAATCGAATAACTGGTATCTCTAGAGTAGTAGATGAAATATTTAATAATAATTTTAGATTAGTCCTAATGGGAGTAGGCATTGGCAATGCAGAGTTTACCAATTTTTTTGTCAGTGAGTTTTATAAATCGTTTGGTAATCTTCATTATCAGTATTTTCATCATATTTGGTTATTTATAGAAGTTGGAATATTAGGAGTTTCGATATTCCTATTTTTTATAATAAAGACATTTTTCAATGCAAAAAGATCTTTTATGAAGGATAAAGATGCAAGTCTTGTTAAAGTTATTGCAATTATGTCGGTATTCTTTTTTGTGTATAACACAACACTTAGGGGTGAAACAACGGGGCCACTGATTTATATGATTTTAGCCATGCCTGAAGTTGTGAAAAGGAAAGAGCATTATTATAGTGAAAAAAATACAAAAGGAGAGATATTATGATTCCTAAGAAGATACATTACTGTTGGTTCGGGGGAAATCCACTTCCGAAAAAAGATAGAAAGTGCATAGAAAGCTGGAAAAAGTATTGCCCTGATTATGAGATTATTGAATGGAATGAATCAAATTATGATTTAAATAAGAACCGTTATATGGCCGATGCATATAAAGAACGTAAATGGGGTTTTGTTCCAGATTATGCAAGATTTGATATTATTTATAATCATGGTGGATTTTATTTAGATACAGATGTTGAGCTAATTAAGTCGTTAGATATACTTCGTGAAAATCATGCCTATATGGGATTTGAAGGGGAAATCTGGGTTAATGGCGGTATTGGTTTTGGTGCAGAAGAAGGACATTCTGTTATTAAAGGTTTAAGGGATATTTACGATTCATTAAGTTTTTATCAAAATGATGGTACATTGAACTTGAAACCGAGTCCGTATTATATTACAGATTATCTTGAATCTATTGGATTGGTTCGCGATAACAGCGAACAAATAATAAATGGCCTGCATATCTATCCTACGGATTATTTTGCTGCCAAGGATTATGATACTGGAAAAATTTATAAAACTAGTAATACAATAAGCATTCATCAATATAATGCATCTTGGAAAACACCTAAACAAAAATTTGTTTATAGATTAAAATCAACAATTGGACAAAAAAAATTTAACAGGTTACTTGCACTGAAAAAATTTTTACACTTATAAAGGAGAAAAGTACTTTGAAGAAAATTTGTTTCATTAGTGGTGTAATTTCTCGTTCTGGGGGAACTGAAAGAGTAGGGAGTATTATTGCCAATAGCTTGTCTGATTTAGGTTATGATGTCACTATTTTAAGCTTTTGGAATAGTGGAGAGCCTTATTTTGGGTTAGATAAGACGATTAAGGTTGATTATATGTTAAATCCTAAAACGGAGGGAAAATTATATAGAACTTATTTATATCCGGTTTGGAAATTGCACAAGTATATATGCAAAAATGAATTTGATATAGTAATTGATATTGATACTTTGTTGTCTTTGTATACTACAAGGGCAATTAAAGGAACAAAGTGCAAATTGATTTCTTGGGAACATTTTAATTACTGGACAATGGAAATGCTGAAAGAAAAGAAGAGATTCAAGGCTAAAAAATTGATAAAAAAATATGCAAAGAGGCTTGTGGTTCTCACAGAAGAAGATCGTCAAAAACATATTGATGAATATAGTTTATCAGAAGATTTTGTTATAACTATGCCAAATCCGTGTATATCTAATATCGAGTACGAATATCATTATGATAAAAAGAGATTTCTTGCAGTAGGGCGATTAGTGGAAGAGAAAAATTTTGCTGACATGATAAGTGCTTGGAAAATTGTAGAAAAAAAAGTAGATGATTGGGATCTTATCATTGTAGGAAAAGGTGAATTAGAAAAAGATCTTCGCCAGCAGATAAAAGATTTAAATCTGCAAAGAGTAACTATAGCAGGGCATTCAGACCATGTGGAGGAATATTATAAATCTGCATCTTGTTATGTGCTTAGTTCTGTTTATGAAGGATTTCCTATGGTTATATTAGAAGCACAGTCTTATGGATTACCAGTTATTTCTTATGATTGTAAAACTGGTCCGAGAGATTTGGTACATCATAATTTTAATGGGATGTTGGTTGAAGATAAGAATATAGACCAATTAGCTAAGAGCATGATAATGTTTACTAAGAATACTGATTTAGCAATGAGAATGTCACTGAACGCATATAATAATGTACAAAAATTTAATTTGAAAGAAATTACAAAACAATGGGTTGCTTTGATTGAAAATGTATAGTTTTTTGTGGTTGTCCAAACATGAAAATTAGCGTAATTAATCAAAGAGCTAGAAGAAACCTATTACATTTCAAGATTTTAGAAATTATATAGTATTAGGTAACAATAAAAAATAGAAAGTTTGGAGCCATATGATATGATAATTAATCGTAAACAAAATGCTAAAAGGAATATAATTACTGGAACAATTTTTAAGTTATATCAGATTATCATTCCCTTTTTTATGCGTACACTTATGATTTATCAGATGGGAATGGAGTATGCTGGATTGAACAACCTGTTCACATCTATATTTCAAATGTTAAATTTAGCGGAATTGGGAATAGGTGCTGCACTAACTGTAAGTATGTATAAACCTATAGCAGAAGACAATAGAAAAGAGATTTGTGCTTTACTGAACGCATATAAAAAGTACTTTTCAATTATTGGATGGATAGTGTTTACATTAGGATTGTTATGCATTCCTTTTTTGAGATTTTTAGTTAAAGGTTCGATTCCTGGAAATTTAAATATGACAGTTTTGTATTTAATGTATTTGATAAATACTGTTTTGTCGTATTGGTTATTTTCATATAGAAAGAGTCTAATATATGCACATCAAAGAAATGATGTAATTAACGTGTCTATGCTAATTACTTTTACATTCCAATTTGTAATGCAGGCATATGTTCTGATTTTCTTAAAAAATTACTATTTGTATTTATTGGCTTCTATTTTGGGACAAATAGTTCTTAACTTAATGTGTGCTGTTGTTTCTCAAAAGATGTATCCTGATTATACTCCTGTTGGTGAGTTAGAGAAAGAAACTATTGACGATATTATAAAAAAAGTAAAAGGATTAGTTACAAACAAGGTAGGCGGTACAATATTACGATCTTCAGATTCAATTATTATTTCATCTTTCTTAGGTCTTTCAGTACTTGCGATTTATCAGAATTATTACTTTATTATTTCTGCCATAATGAGTATATTTGCAATAATTTATGAATCATGTATAGCAGGTATAGGTAACAGTCTTATTGTAGAAAGTCAAGAAAAAAATTATATAGATTTTTGTGATATTACAACAATTATAGGTTGGTTTCTGGCAATTAGTTGTGCATGCTTTATTACATTATTTCAGCCGTTCATGATTATCTGGGTGGGAAGTGATAATCTTATGAGTATTTCATTTGTTATATTTATGATAGTTCATTTTTTCTTATATGAAATTGATCAGTTAATTGGGTTATACAAAGATGCTGCTGGAATATGGTACGCAGACAGGTTTAGACCATTAATTACAGCAATGATAAACATTGTATTAAATATCATCCTCGTTAATTGGTTCGGATTATATGGAGTTTTGGCGGCAACCATTGTTTCAGTATTGTTGGTTGATTTACCCTGGTTATTATATAATGTTTTCCAAAATATATTTAAATTTGAATCGGCAGGTAAATATGTTTGGAAGCTCATAAGTTTGTGTGTAATAGCTTTTGTTGCTTCTTATTTAAGTTATTTTGCTTGTTCGTATGTTAATATCGGAAATTTCAAAGTGATAAGTTTAGTGATAAATTTAGTTATATCGGTTGTCATATCGATTTTAGTTATTCTTCTGTTTAATATCCGTAATAAGAAGTTTAAGTATATTTTGAAAGTTCTTACGTCGGTATTGGTAAAAAGATGAGAAGAGACATCAGAATGATATATAAAGTAACTACAATTTTTAGGCTGCCGAATAGGCGAACGATGTATAGTTTTTGTTCCAACGAAGACTCTTGTTGAAATTGGAGATGATATGAAGGAGTTACAATTTTGACTCATGTTTATGATTGATCGGTTTTAAAAGTAGTATGGAGAAGCTTTGGGATCATCGGAGAGGATCAAAATAGGTAATAATGTTTTTATAGGAATGAAGTCTAGAATACTAAAGGGTGTACATATAGGAAATAATGTAGTTATAGGTGCAAATAGTTTAGTAAACAAGGACGTATCAGACGATTGTGTTGTTGCAGGAAATCTAGCAAAAGTAATTATGTCCCTAGATGAATATTATAAAAAGATAAACAATATGAAGAATCCGTAAAACTTGTGAAACTATACCGAGAATAATATGGGAAAAATATTGATGAAAAAGCATTATATGAGTTTTTAGGGCTGTTTACAGATGGAGATGACAATTTGTCGAAGAGTTGGGAGCAATGCAAAATTTAGTAGGGGATTATAAACAGACTGACAAGGTATTTAAAGAACATGCACAAGTATTTCATAATATTGAAGAATTTTTGAATACTGTGAGATAGGAGTTGCTACATTGAGAAAAGTATGTATTTTTCCAATGTAAAAGATTACGAGTTTGAAAACGACACCATAATATTATTTTTTAAGAAGATATTATAGAGCTTAGGAACGGAAGTTTATTTAAGGATGTTGAATAAAATGAAAAATAAGATTAGGTGGATGAAAAAGGCAGATGATTTTTTACTATAATTAAAAATATTGTTACTATGTTATCAATCGTATAAAAATACTTACTCGTTATCAAGACGATTATTTCGAATATTTTAGGAAAAATAAATTGAATATTAGAGAATGTGATAATACACTCTAATATGATCATGTGTAATTGGAAGCGATAAGTGTATACTTGATATTGGAGAAATAATTATGATAATAGTGATTGCAGAAATTATTACAGATATATTATATAAATTATATGAACCCTTTGGGTTTGCTGTTTTATTGACAATTTTAGGACTGGTCTATTTTATGTATGCAACAGATGGCATTGCTGCAGGTGAGGGCTATAAACGTATACTAATGGAACTTTATCTTCATTTAAAGAAGGATAGAAAATATAGAAAAGTTTGTGCTTTGATATTCTATACTGCGATGATTTTATTTACAACATTAATCAATCGAACAATTTGGTTAAATCCTTTATCTGATGTTATGGGAGACTGGTGGATTTATAAGTATAATACAACAACTGGAACAAAAGAGTTATCTACAGCGTGTTTAGAAAATATTATTCTTTTTATTCCATATGTTTATATGGTAATGTCTATTAAATATGAAAATATAAAGAAACCCAAAATATGGTCCTCAATAGTATATGGAGGAAAAATTGCATTTTATTTTTCAGCAATAATTGAATTTTTACAACTTTTTTTGAGGCTAGGAACGTTTCAAATTTCGGATTTTGTATATAATACGTTGGGCGGTATATTGGGTGTAATCCTTTATAAACTAATTTTGATTACAAAAAGAGATGGTGAAAGATGAGACTCGGATTGATAATAAAGAATATATTAAATTTACCTAAAACGATATACTTCAATTATAAATTTCTTCATATTTCAGATGCGTGGAGATTACCTATTTTGGTGCATCGTAAAGTACGGATTACACGCAAATCGAGAGGGAAAATTGAGATAGTATTACAATCTGGAAAAATAGTTTATTTGGGCTTTCCAGTATTAAATACTGCGGGAAATGAAGAAACGATTATAAGTATTGAAGGAATACTAAGAATACAAGGGCCAGCGTTTATCGCACAAGGGGCTCATATTGACATAAGGAAAAATGCAGTTTTAGATATTGGGTCAAAGTTTAATTCGACAGGAAAAATGAGTATAATTTGCTTTAAGGAAATTCAATTCAAAGATGGCTGTACAGTATCGTGGGATACATTATTTATGGATACCGATTCACATACGATTTTTGAATTGAATACTCATAGGATTTTGAATAAAAATAATAAAATAGTTATAGGTAAACATTGTTGGATTGGAGCAAAAAGCGTGATATAGAAAGGTGTTCATTTAGCAGATAATATTGTTGTTGCTTGTAATTCCACGGTAGTAAAAAGTCATGAAAATAATAATGAGATTATAGGGGGGGCTCCAGTTCGAACGTTGAAAAGAAATACAAGTTGGTGTTTGAACGAGCCAAAGTGAAACCAAATAATTATAAAACTATGGAAGTATAATAAAGTTTTTGAGAAATTTGAACGACAAGACCCTAAAAAAATCCATGGACCATTATTATGGATGGACTTCCCAAAAGGAATAGCCACTTTTGAGCACGTAAATCCCCTAATAAGTGGATCGACATCGCTTGTGCAGCAGATGATACTATCAAGAAAGGTGTTTATAATGTAGAACTTGAACTAAATAGATTTGTAATCACCCATTAGGATTGTAAAGAATATGAATAGGATATATCTTAAGATGAAAAAATTTGCAAATTCTAATGTATATTTATTAAGGGCACTTTGCTGTGTTTTTTTCAGAGATAAGATGAAAGAAAGATGGAAGTCTTGGAGTATACGAAATAAAGAAAAATATTATATCTGTTTAATAAGTTGATATTGAACAAAGGACTAGTCGGAGTCAGCAACACATAAGTTGTGAGTGATGCTGACTCGTTTTTGGCAGAAAAGAATCGAATAGTAAGTAGGTGTTTTGATGTTGCTTGACAATGGAGAGAGAACCCAAGAAGATTACTAGCAAAGCTTATAGATGTTACTGTAGATTTTTAACTCCAGATACAGAGTTTGATGAATATTCTGATTATATCAATAACACTATAAAAAAGGAAATTTCCTTTTCACAGGAGAAAGGTAAAAGATATTTTCATAGGAGAATCAATGTTAATTTTAAATTATATGATTTGTCAAATTAAGCTAGAATAAAATGCTTCTTGTACATAGCTCAAAAAT
>ERZ507477.62-NODE-62-length-44588-cov-14.6596_pt1 | contig 44588 bp, 46 predicted proteins | sample MGYA00512653_ERZ507477 | MGnify/ENA metagenome assembly ERZ507477
TGAGGTGAGAATATCACCTTTAATCAGGTGGCCAAATTTACTGTGCCACTACAATAAAACCTCATTCTGCAATACACATTGCAATACACACTTAGCTGCAACGCCGAAAAACAGTAGAAAAGCAATGCAAAAAACATTTCTTTCTTCTTCATAATTAACAATGAGTTAATGAACGAATCCGGTTCTTCATGCGTACCCATGAGGTAGTGTGATGGATAATGGATCATCATCATGGTGTTTTCCGGCATGATGACCGGATTACCCACCATTGCGATGACAGAAGCCATGGAGGCAGCCAGGCCATCTATGTGAACGGTGATTGCGGCACCGTGATGTTTCAGGGCATTAAAAATGGCGATGCCATCAAAGACATCGCCACCAGGCGAGTTAATGTGAAGATTAATATGGCTGACATCACCCAGCGCTTTAAGGTCGTTAACAAACTGTTTGGCCGTCACTCCCCAATAACCAATTTCGTCATAGATATAGATATCCGCTTCGTTGTTGGCGCTCGCCTTCATACGGAACCACGTATTACTTTTTACGCTTGCTTTCGGACGTTGAAGCGTCCAGTTCTTTGGCATCGGCACTGGTGCCTCCTCTGTCATTGGCAGGATCAGTATCAAATATCAGCCCCTGCTCACGGTTTTCATCGATTTCGGCCTTCCGGCGTGCTTTCACATCATCGGGATGACGCCCGCTGGCACGAACCCAGTCTGATTCCGTCGCAGCGCCACCGCGTATTTGAGCCTTCCAGGCATTAGCCTCCTTGACGGGATCAATCCATGGCATGACCGGGCCGGAATACACAGCGGTGTATAAGGACTCAATATCCAGCCCGCGTGGTAACGTGATTTGGCCGCTGGCGACAGCCATCTTCAGCCAGGCGCGATACATCGGACGTGTCACGGCGCCAATAAACCAGTCCTGGAGAATGAGATATCCGTCTGTCGATTCCACCAGCTCCTGCCGCTGAGCACTGTAAGTGCCGTTATAGTTTCTGGCGGTACTGGAAAAACTCAGACGGCTGCCCGCGGACACAGCTCGCAGCTGGCCGTTGCGGAAGGTTTCAAGATTGGGATTCGGGCGATCGGATTTGACCATGCCGATATCCTCGCCGGGCAGCAGGTCGTCGTAGATAATGCCGGGCTGAATATTCAGCTCACGATCATCATCCTTACCGGCGTTTTCATCCCAGCTTTGCCCATCCCCTTTTTTGATATACATCCCAAGGGCGGCGGCGATGCGTGCTGCAGTCAGTTCAGCATCTTCGTATTCTTTCAGAGCACTGAGTCGCATAAGAACGCCGGACAAAAGCGACGTTCCGCGCGTCTGATGCAGCCGGCGGACAAACTTCAGGTGGAGCATGTTTTCCGCATCAACCCGTTTCGTTTCCAGTTGCCTGCCAGAGATCGGCAGGCTTTTATAAACCAGATAGCCCTTTGGCCTGCCCCAGTTATCGGTATATACCCCCTGATTTAGCTTGTCTGACTCGTTGCTGGTCTGGGGAACAAAATCAGCCTCAAGCGCTTCCAGCCAGAACGGCACCCCGGCGGTAGGCGTCAGGCCATTGCCTGTGCCGCTGACGATCTGTGCAAAAACCTCCCCGTCGCGCAACCAGCTGCGTAACATCAGGCGCTCCAGCATGGGGCGGGTAAACTGATGGGTCACTTCCGGTCGAATAGACCATTCCCCCCATTTCTGCCGGATATCCGCCGCCAGCTTTTTAGCGATCTTGCCATTCTTGAGCTTCGGATGCGGCTCCACAATAATCCCGCTTTTACCTACCACCCGCTCTTCAAGCTTATCGAAAATGCCAATCACTAAATCGTGGTTATTATCAAGCCACCTCGCCTGCTCACGGAGAGAGACGGCCCCCATCTTGCTGAGCTGGTCAGCGGAACGATTCTCTCTTCGGGCTTTGTGGGTACGGGTGGGCTTAACGGCTTCATATGCCTGTATCATGGCGCGGGATCTTAGCCTCGCAGCCTTCCAGCCGGGAGAAATGACACCTATCGCATCATCAAGTAAAGACATTAAAACCTCGCCAGTTTGTAGCCAGGCCGCCCCCGGCGCTGATTATTCAGGGAAGTAAGACGCCGCTCCCACTCCTGCCGCCCTTTACGGATTTCGGACAGGTTTTCCATGGTCATTTCCTGACCGTTAAATTTGATGGATTTGCCATCCAGTACCGCCATCTCCGCTTCGGCATAGCGCTGGATCATGGCCTCAATATCACTTTTATTCATAACCAGCCTCCTGAGGTGGCCCATGGGTTAGCATCATCAGTTACGGTTTTTTTGCGTTTGCGCTTTTTGGTCTGGACCGGCGCTGGCGCCGGGGGTGCTTCTTCGCCAGTTTCCGGCGGCACGTTCTCCATCCACGTTTCCCGCCGCGCCCAGTCCGGCGCATCAGGCCATTTAATTTTTTCGTATCCGCGAAGGATAACCAGCGCATCAGCGTAAACCAGCAGGTCAAAAGCTTCGTTGGCGCCGCGACCCGGCTTGCTCCATTTGCCATCAGAATCACGCTCCTCGTAAGTCAGTTCGTCGTAAAACCAGCTCCCCAGCCACTTCGGGAAATGGATGTAATTCGGCCCCGGTGTTTCGCGCCACAAGGCATTGTTTACCCGGTCTTTGAGGTCATTGGTTTGCAGCAGATATAGCGGGACATCCCCCGCGGCTTTCGCCCGGCGCGCCGAACGGCCGGTGTTATCTGGCAGGGATTGGGTGATCAGCTTTTCGCGTCGATGACCGTCACCTTTAAACAGGTAAACATTCCGGCCAATTCCCTCCCGACGGCATTTACGCCAGAATCGGTAGGCATTATCGGTGACACCATCCTCACCGCCGGAATCGACTGCCATTGCCATCAGGCGCATACACCGGCGGGGATCGGATGCCATTCGCCACGTCTTGTAAAAGACATCGGTCAGCAGCAGATCCCAGTCCTCCGGGTAACTGGCTGGATCGATGGGCAGGCTTTCGCCGTTAGCGTCGCACCGGAGTGACTGGCGGATGTTATAACGGTCCACCAGCCACCGTTCGCCCATGCTTCCGTAGCCAGTGACCTGAACGACAAAGCGGCGATTACGTCCCCCCTGAACGTCAACCGTTGCCACCAGGAAACAAACACCATCAGGCACAAAACGTTTCGGGACATCCTCGGCCCGCTGTTCGAGCAGTTCGCTTTTACGCTGTTCGGTACTCGCCCGCGGCAGATAAGGGCGACCAAAGTCAGTGTTAACGACCGTTTTTAGTGTTTCTTCGCTATGGGTTTTTTCGTATTCCTGTTCAGCCGCCAGATATTTATAAATTAGCTGTGACCAGGTCTGGTAAGCAGCTGCTGGCCCTTCCATCCAGAAAGAAGCAATGCGTGACCGCCGCCCCTCCCCTTTAATGTTTCCATCCCGATCAATTGACTGCCCGTCACGTAGCCAGACGCTTTTCATGTTCAGCTCGCGCTTCATCGCAGGAAGCACTTTTCCTTTGCAGGCCGGGCATTGCAGATAGGCCGCTTCGCTGGCTGTGACCAGGTCCGTCGTGTCACGGTAGCCAGTCATGTTGGCAACTTCAGGCTGAAAATATTCCCCACAATGCGGGCAAGGCCAGTAAAGCCGCCGGCGGTCCCCGCGGTTATACAGTGACAACACGCCCGTTGTGGGCGGTGCTTCATGGGGTGAACTCTGCCGCCATTTCGTATCGAGAATGTCGCGGCCAGGTGAGCTTTCGACCAGGGTCATCCCCGATGACATAAATGTGGTGGTACGTTTGGAGGCAAGCGAGAATCCGTCCCCCTCCCCGTCGATGTCCTCCGGGAAGCGGTCGTAGTCGGTGAGAGCAACAAATTTATAGTCCGACGAGGACATAATATTGACTGAAGGCCAGCCTAGCTTCAGATAGTTACCTGCACGGAATGTGCGATCGTGAACGTTGTTATCGTTACGGCGAGGGCTCAGTCTTGATTTAACCTGCGGGCTGCAACGGAATGTGCGATCAAGACGCTTTTTTGAATGTTCGCGCGCTTTCTCTTCGGAGACCTGGATTACCAGCATATCAGCCGGGTCACAAACGATGCTGTATACAATCCAGCCATCAATCAGGCCAATAGTCTTACCCGTTCTTGCCGGGCCGACAAACACCACAGCATCATACTCGCGTGACGCCAGGCAATTCATTGGCTCGATAACATAAGGGGCCAGATTAGGATCCCACGGGACCGAGTTACCGGCGCCCATTGGCACACGCATATACTCGGCCACCGCGTCGGCAACCAGCATGCGGCGTGGCGCGCGTAAAATTCCGGAGACATCCCGACGGATCCCCCTGGCGGATGCCCGCTTTGCCATCAGTCCTCCTCTGGCTCATCCTCCTCTGCTTCGGCTTCCATGACCTTCTGGGCCATCTGGTCGCGCAAATCGTCAATCACACTTTGAACACGGGAAACCGCTGCAGGTGGAAGCGCACAATCGCGCTCGAGTACATCAGGGAGGGTTTCCAGCACCATCACTACAGCTTTTGCCATTACTGAAAACTCCCTGGCAACTTCATCTGCCGGGATCAGTTGCCCCGTATCCTGCTCAAACTTGATCCGCTCGTTCTCTGCTTTCCAGTGCGCCAGCCTGTCAGCCGGCGGCATGTCCTCAAGATTTGTTGAAACCGTGGGGATCATTAACTCAGCCAGAACGTCGGTAACTAAATACAGTTTTAGTTTGCTGTTGCTGCCTGGCGCCGGCTCAACATTTTTCAGCCTGGCGGCCACTGTCTGACGGTGGACATTGGTTATGCCCGCCAGCTGATTGATATTCAGCTTCAGAGAAGCGATTTCCTGATCCATGATGGTGAACACTTTTTAACCGTTTCGACATCATTGCAAAACAGGCATCAATAAAATCAACAACCTGTGCAAATGATGATGATGACCATGGATCCAGAAAACCAGCCGATTCCCGCGAGCGCGCCGCCCCGTGGAAGGCCACCCCGCCAGGAGGACCCATTAGATAATGATTATCGTTTGTAATTGCTGGGCAATTATCGAGGCCGCTCATTGAACGACCTCTGTGAATGCTCATCTTTCGGGCGTACTGCCATCGGCCTGCAGTACACTTTCTGGTAGCCGTTCAGCTAATGGCTGATTCTCGAAAACCTTCATCCCAAACTGACCGATCCAGGTGCTAACTGAGTTGATGTTCCCTGCAATGAAGTCGGTCACCTCGGCGATCAATCCTTTAACGACGACATCCGTGCTCTGACGCCAGTAATTCTCAATCGCGACCAGCAACGGATCGGAACCATTACTGACAGATTGTTCACCTACGCTATACGTTTTTTTCTTCACGCTATCGGTTATACATCGCAGCCGGCTGGTCTGGACGGCTCCAACCTCTGCTGCAATTACCTGCATCGTCAACGTAGCCACTTTGTTCCCGTCTGCATCAGCGCTGGATGCATAGAACATGGAGAGCGTTAGATCCGTGCGTTTATACATCATTGCTTACCTCCCCTACGATGGCGGGAACGACGACCGCCGGGAAACGGAGATTGTTGATCCTGTACCAGCTCACCCACTAAAGGTTCCTGAGCCGACTCAGCAGCCGGTGCCGGTGCAATATCATGCGCAATCGTCAGTTTCAGCAGTGGGCTGCCGCCCTGGACATGCTCAAAATGGATGCCATGCACGGCTTCATTCATTCGTGACTGACCATCAGTCTCCAGAACGGTCAAAACGCCATCAACGTATTCAATTTTGAAACTCTTCATCGGGTTCTCTCTGTTGCTGTTTTCTTGCTGTGGCAGGTCCAGCATAATGACTCCAGATTAAAGTCATCATCGGTACCGCCATGAGCTTTAGGAATGATGTGGTCGACACTTGAGGCTTTCGTGGCAATACCGTCTCGCCTGCAGTTCTGACAAAGGTATTTATCCCTCTTCATGATACGGGCCCGTTTAATTTCCCACGGAAGACCATAACCACGTGCATGCCGAGTTTTTCCGGGCTGATAGTTACGCCAGCCATCACCGGCGTGTTGCTGCCGATGGATCTGACATCATTCGTTACTGCCGTGCATCCTTTGTGCCGGCAAGGTCGTTTAGCGCGTGGAGGCATAACTTTTTCCGAAGTTAGTGATAACGCAGTCGTTAACACCGTTTTGTGTTACAGGGATGATGCCAGGGTGAACTTGATGCCATATTCACCCCAATAAAAAGCCCCGCATAAGCGGGGCTGTAGATTCAGAAATATGGTTTTGGCTACTGGTAGGTATCTGCGAAATGCCCTTCGATCTGAGATCTGACATCAACAGTTTCGTCTAACTTTAAGGAATCATAGCCCTTAATATGGAAATGAGGCTCATATGCATAAATCGTAATGAATGCATATGACCCTTCATCTCCCGTGAAAATCTCATATTTGACGCGAGAAAGACCGGCACCAACTAACATGTATGTATCCAGAAGCTTCTGGGTATTCATCATCCATTCCTTTTCCTTTAAAAATCCTTATCAGCATACATGAATTCGATGGATGACGACTGCAATGAATTCTTGCAGGCTTCAAAAAAACCTCAATATCAGTAAGTTAATACCCATACAGCCCCCCAAATATGCCAAAAAATAAAGCAGAAAGCAGCCAGGCAAGTGCAGTCTTCTTCATTAGCACTCCGTAAAATGCTATAGACATTGCTAGACACATCGTTATAAAAACTGGCCACATAGTCAATAAAAAAAGCAAATAACCAAAAAACCCACTATTAATAGTTATATTCACCGCTAACTTAACCCTGACGTTCTAAATATGAGCTGTATCGCATGACACCATGCAATCTGTTCTTTCTGGCGAACTATAGCATTATCAAAGCCACTTAGTGAATGCTTGATGCCTTAGCCGCTGAGCTCCGTTAACTGATTTACACCCGCTACGCTTGTTATATCCGGAGTGTTGTCTAAACTATCTAATGACTTTGCTCTGCCACGACAAAGTCCGTCGTTCTACCTGTGAGCTTAGGGATGAGCCACTTCCTGTAGTATCTGGCCTTCCATTTTTTCTCAAAACCAGTAGAAAAACATCCCGCAATCTGACTATACTCCTACATTGGCTGCCCCTGCAGCACCCCGTCAATCTGTCGGATTTACTCCACGGGGTTTTTTATAACCTGAAACTGCTGGACAAAAGACTCCAAGAACTAAGCCCACCAGCAGCACATTTCCAGGATATCCATAAACAGGATACCTAAGAGTTGTTATGTCCTTCGAACATATAAGGCGCGTATGATGATTAGTTATATTCAAACCTGAGCTCATCAAGCCTTAATGGTTTTCTTATAAAAGTATTTTTGCATTAGATAATGAGTATCTGCCCCTCGCACAATGCGCAAAGCATAGGGGAGGATTCATCGTAATCACCATTTCCATCGGTGTAATTATTAACCACCCAAAGAGTGTAATCAATCGTGTCATCTCTGACAAGATTGATATTCCCAGCATTCTGTTCACCTCGTAAAATATACTTACCTTGCTTATCTTTTATACCATGAGAGAGAGTCCCACTCCTTTATTAAAATAATAGATAAAATCTTAAGTCCACCATCTGATACAAGTACTTCCAATGACAGTTTGTCACCTGAAGCTGGATCAGACATTCTTGCATAACATTTTCTAATCACAACCAACCTACTCATTTTTGGGTAGGGTATAAGCAAGGCAGGGACTGAATTCAACAAGAAAATAACCTATCGGGCTATCGCTTTATAATAAGCCTGCCAGCGGTACTTATCCAATCTCAGTTGCCGCAAGCACTGAGTGCTTTCAATATCAGCCTGCAGATCTTCGTCGCTGTCCTTCGCGGCGTCACTTGCTTTGCACGGCGGGCTCATCAAATCCGGGGATGGAGTTGGCAGCATCGATGGCGCGCTGACGCAGCTGCACAGCATCATCATCAAACCTGCATACAATACGATTCGGAGACTGAACATATTTCACCACGTCACGGGTTATTGTTTTGTAGATGACCTTACCCGCTTCGTTAGCAGTAGCGGCCTTTTCCTCTACAGGCTTAATGGTACTCTCGGCCTTCTCTCTCTTCTTTGAAGCTTGAGCATTGATGTGATCAGCGTGAGAACTCCAGCCTGAGCGCCACGAAATCACGTTAGAGGCCAGCAGGATTGTTATAGCGATGATAACGGCGGTTAAGCGACTCATCTTTGCTCCCATAAACAAACTTCACGCTCAACTTCCCTCCGGGTAATAAGTCCTTTCCACTGCTTACCTTTGGCATAGGTCCAGCGGAGCAGTTGATCGCACGCTCCTTTAGGGTCACCCTGGTTGATTTTGCGAAGCAGTGTGGAGGTCTGGAAGTTACCAGTTCCGACGTTATAGGCGAACGAGTACAAAGCCCCACGCATAGTTTCTGGGATCGGTTTTTTGATGTAAGGGTTGATCTGCCTGGCGACGGTATTCAGGTCTTTATTTAGTAGCGCCCGACACTCTGCCTCGGTATAGGTTTTGCCGAGCATGATGTCTTTACCTGTGTGGCCGTAGCAAACCGTCCAGACACCTACCACATCCTGATAAGGGTCGTATCGCACTCCCTCAAGCCCATCATTACCCGTCGGGCCAGTAATGAGTGCAGAGGCAATCGCAAAGGCTCCACCGCCGACTGCAGCAAGAACGCTTTTACGTAGTGTCGGAGACATTATTCACCTCGCACAGCTTTTCGCCGGTCTTCTTTAATTTTGAAATACAGATTCGTCAGGTATGTCAGCAAGCCAAATACCAGACTTCCCAGAACACCAATAGCGGCCCACTGGGATGGGGATACTTTGTCGAGCAATTGCAACATCCAGAACCCCGCGTTACCTGCGGACGTTCCGTAGGCAATACCTGTTGTTAGCTTGTCCATTCGATACATACTCCACCTCCGGATTAACGGGGTGCTTTGTGCGTGTAGGGGGTCAGGCCCATCGGGCTGATTTAACAACGAGCCGTATCGATGATGATTCCCGTGAGCCTGAAATGAAAAAGGCCACGCAAATGCGCAGCCTTTGAATAGATCCGCTGGAAAAGAACAGCCTACGCGTTAACGTGGGCTTGAGGTGAAGTTGTGGTGCCGGGTGCCTCCCGGTAAGCCTTTGGTCAGCCACCATGACTCGCGCATTCGGTTTAGCAATAAAACAATACTGTTTACGCCCCTCCGCTCAGGGGGATTCACCACCCATAAAACTTAACATCTCAATAACGTCTCTTCAATGCCAAACGTCGCTATGACCTAATTTTTCGGCGTAAAGCATCCTTCTGTTCCGCTTCTTATTGCTTTGAGCCTCACTCCGTTGAAGGGGAAAGGAGTTCCTGCAAATGAATCCATCGCCTTCCTTGTTTTGATGATTTATTTGGGCAGATTACGAGCAAAAAAAACCCGCCAGAGAAGCGGGAAGAAAATTGGCAACCAAGGCTGTAACGAAAGGAAGGTGCACCTAATAGTCCGAGCTACCGATTTACCAGGAAGCATTCACTTTTGCCTTTACGTTCTATAAACATAGCAGAGCAACCGCAAAAGTAAACCCACTATGAAATATTCAATATGCTTAGTGACAGTGTGGTGCCGGGTGCCTCCCGGTGAGCATGCCCCAGTCGGCATGGCCCGCGCTGCATTTACAGGTTTCTGTAACTGACTGGTCGCCCCTCCGCATAGGGGGATTCACCACATCAATAATTTAGGATGCAAACATTCAAAGTGTCAATATCTGACCATACCGCCAGCGCCTCTGCCATAATATAAGCCAGCAACAGCCCACTTAAATTGTATGCATTCTGATACTTGAAGCTATTGCAAAGCCCTGACTCAATGCAGTCACCCACTGATATCAGGTAAATACGAGGTAAGTAAAATGCTATCTACTGATAACCAAAGAATTTCAGAGATTTTTGAACGTTTGGCAGAAATAGCAGCTAAAACCGCTGAATTAACAAGCAACCCTAATCTATCCCCTGCTCAAAAGTAGGCAGCATGTGACAGTTACTTTATCGAACATGATCAGTTAACAACCGAAGCCCTAGAGATCTTCAAAAAAATCATTAAAAATCCTCGGTGAATGCTGAAGCATGTGAGATTGCGTATGCAATACGACGATATGACAGGGGTATTGATGCAGCGCATCTCGCGAATACCCCTGTCGTATCGCCGGAAAGCAAAAACCCCGCACGGGCGGGGTCTTCGTTATATTCAGATTGTCGCTTTTTGTCGCTGCCGAGTGGCGCAGCTCTGCCAAGCATGAAGGGATTATCTAACTTTCTGGCCCATTTTCAATACCAAAAAGTCAACATAGCACTTTTTGCTAATCCGCATGAATCGCCTTATGAACAGAAAGGAAAGCTTTTGCTCTGAATATTTCAAGACACCAGCGCACTCTTTTCCGGGCCTCACTGTCTGTTAACCATGGCGCCACCAGCTGTATTTCCCGTGTTATGTCTGAGATTTTTTTGCGGGTGGTGTAATAGTTAACGCCAACGAGATAAACAGGATCACCCGTTTCAAATATCGCCAGTACACATCGTTCAACAAATTCAACATCATCCTCAGTGATCGCAGCGTCAATGGCCACAGTTGCAGGTTTTGGCCACAAAATGGCATGCGCCCTGCTTAGTGCCTGCCGCCCGCGATAGCCTTCACTCCTTGCCTGCTCAATTGCTGCCGTAAAGCGCTCTAATGCTCTATCTGACCAGTGATCACCCTTCATACCTCGCCAGCATGAATGTCCTGATGGTTTGCGAGGGGCCGCACCTCCTCTCATACCTTCTCCCCATACAGTAAGCAGAGATTTTATCCAGGCGGACTGAATGCCATTAAGGGGAGTGAATCGGCCCAGCCAGCTTTTGCGCGGGGCGGCGGCCACTGTTTCTAATCCTGCACGGTGTTGACGGCGTTGACGTGGTGTCATTCTGTTCTTCTCCTTACTACGCCAGAACGCCGAGCGCGTATGCCCGGTCCAGCAATTTAATAATCAATACCGGCTGGGTGCCGTATTCACGCTCAAAAGCGGCAGGGTCATGGTGCAAAGCACGGTGGTGCTTGCGGCATAATGGGATCGTAAAAATATCGTGGGCCTTGGTGCCTACGCCGCCCTGCCCCCAGCCAATAAGATGATGGGCATCATCTGCAGGCTGCCCACAGCACATACACGGCTGTTTTTTAACCCATGAGATAAAGTCAGCTGATAACCATCGGCTCCGCTTAGGTCTCGCGAATAGTGTCGCCGGTGCAACAGGATCGACGTTCACAGGAACCAGAGGTTTGCCCGGCGTTGTTTTTGCCGTTGGCCTGATTGCTTTTTCGATACGGGGAGAAAGAATGCTGGTGGCCGGTACCGACGGAACGATCTCACTCTCCCTGTAAACAGATTTAATGCCATCGTCTTTAATACGCAGGGATCGGCGCGCCATTTCTTCTGTAATTTCATCGCCAATCCCGGCGCCTACCGCCCACCAGCATAGCTCCGCCAGTGACAATGATCGCTGAGCGTCCAGCCCAAGCGCGATGCGGGCAGTGTCGATTACCCAGTCAGCGTTATTAACACCTACCAGTTGATCGAGGGTGTGTTCCGTTTGGTTTTTCAGCTCATTATCACAGTGCCAGCATGCGATTATTACACCCGTCGAATGGCGAAACGGGACGAGCTCATGGTGATGGTAATCGGAATGTGTCCACTGACAGTTTTTAACCTGCCTACGCAACCATGACTCGAGGGCACTAACCCCACCAGCTGCAGTGATAACTGCCTTCTTCATGAAAAAAGGTCTGATCCCCATATCATCCCGCAACGGCTGCCGGGCATCAGGAAGACGTCCACTGGGTATCTTTTTCATGCTTGCCGGCGGCATTTCAACAAGAACCCGGCCGGCACCGAATAACGGCATTAATTCACTACCCGGCTTAAGCAGCACAATTCCAAGATGGCGTGCAATATCGACGTTAAGCAAAGCTCGCATCAGTCCCTCCACATCTTCTGTATGTAGGTCCTGTCAATCCGTGGCGGCTTCTTCGATTCCGGCAACAGCACGCGGACCTCCCACGATGTAAAGTCTCTGGACAAGCTTTTCTCAACCACACAGTTATTTTTACGGTATCGCTCCACCAGCTCTGTAGCCTCAGCCTCTGAAAGTTGCTCGTGTAAAAACCAACTTTTCTTCATGGCTGATCACCGAACAGTCGCAAAAACTCAATCGCTCTTTCACGCGCACCGGGTTCTTCAGCGATCATTTCCTGCAGCAGCTGCACGGCGAGCACAGGTTGCTTTCGCCCGACGATGGAAATTCCTCTGGAGACACGGCGAGAGAGTTTTATAAAATTTTTTCTCTCTAACGCACGCAGATGCAACAGGACAGCATTAGACGAGCTAACGCCGAGCATATCGGCCAGCTCAGATAGCGTAGGTGGGTAGCCATGCTGATTGATGTAGGCGACCAGCAGATCGAAAACTTCCTGCTGTCGAAAAGTGAGTTTCGAAGACGAGAGTAAACCGGCGCTCGTTGAAGGAGCACCAGTCTGGTGGGATTTTGATACTTCGGTTGTTTGCGTCATGGCTTCTCTCCGTGACGCAGCAGGTATAGGTTGTTCAGGCCTATGACGGGATTGTAACAGAACCAGGGGGAACCTGGTAACCAACTCCAGACTTAGCCTTTTCAATCATCTGTGAAAAAAGAGAGAGCGTCCCCACGATCTCATCCGGCTGCAGAGGCATAAACGAAACAGTATCGCCGCGCCGGTACATCAAAGCGCGCTCACATACAGGAAAGGATGTTAGACGGGCAACGATCACACCATCGTCGCATCTGATAATTGCATAGCCGGTGTTCGGCATTTCTTGTTTTTTACCCACAGCAAAATCCTCAAAATAAACCAGGTAAGCCACTGGGCCTCAACTTAACAGAACCAGTCATCAGCGCTTTCCCAGGTATCCTGAAGGATTTCTTCGATACGTTTTTTATCTCCGTCCATTCCACCAAGCACGGTTAACCCATCAGAACTGGCCCGGCGAATCACAAGTCGGCAGTTATTAAAGTTTTGATCCAATCGCCGCAGTAGCTCCTTCTCCAGAGCAGGCACAGCGCCATCCGGCAATTTTTTTTGGCGATCAATTGTGATTTCCACTTTCATAACTAGCTCCTCATGCAAACACTGTATAAATAAACAGTATACCTGTTAGGCGAAATGTTCAAGATCTTAATGTCACTTTTCACTACCCATGCTCATGTTTAGCTTGATCTTTTCTCCATAAATGAAAAAACCCGCCGTAGCGGGTCGAGGTTTAAATTACAGGTATTTGGTCATCGTCGTGGTGATAAGCGCGGTTGATCAGGAAAGTTACCACCCCTTCAACCACTACATCATCAAGAGCCTCACCTTCTATAGCTTCACCTTCGGTGGTTATAAGGGAACGACCACGTACGATGGCAAACTGAACGTTTCCTGAGCAAGATATAAGCACATGTTCTCCCTGACGTGCTCGACGTGACACATCAACAACGGCATAACCAGCGCTCGTTTCAATGACCCTGCAGTTTGCATCGAAACGGCAAAGGCTCGCTACTGTAAGTCTTTGTTCAACATAATCATTTGCTGGTGATGGGAACCCCACAATAGTATCCTCGCACGGTAATGCTGTATATAAATACAGTATTACCGGAAGGCAATTTAGTCAACTATGCTCAAAGAATTACTACTCCCTTTAATAAGTAAACTCTTGAAAGTACCTTTTCGAATTATGTCTACGCGGCGCGAACATCAATTTATAAGCAGTCTAATGAATAAGAGCCAAAATCAAGACACAGAGAATTTTAAACGTTTATAGAAATAAGAAAAGGTGTTTAAACCTATTCACGCTAGAGAAATACAAAAATATGTTTATTTAAAATGATCAGCGTCCATTATTTAAGCCATTAAAATCGTAATGTGCAATATAAACAAGACATTAGAATCACACAAATGAATAAATTGCACCTACTTTTATAATAAAGGGGGAGGCCCCCTTTATTACATTTATTTAAATATTGTCATATAACTCTTGGATCTTCGATGGATTAGCAAAAAATCTTGCAGGATATGCATTTTGGTAATTTTCTTCAATATATGCCTCCACCTTCTGAATGAGATCTTGTAATTTTAAAGATAGATCATTTTCGTCAGGAGTAAGTAACTCCGTCGCTTTTTTTAATCCAGGAACCTGATTTAATAAAACTGACGCAAAATATCTATTACCGTGAGTAACGATAAGATATTTTCGACTATTAAGCGTTTTGTCAATTGATTGTAGAGCTTGACCTAATATTTTATCTATAGTTCTAAATTGCAGAACTGTATTTATAAGCTTAAGACCACTTAAGGTTGGATTGAAAATAGAACGATACAATGTCCCTTCAAAATTTTCAAAAAATCTGCCGCGATTTGATTTTAACGTAGAGACTAGTGTATTACTTTTACTCAAACATGCCAGAGCATTTAAGGCTTCATCCAAGTCTATAACTTTGCTATTAGTTTGCGAATAATCTTCATCGGTACGCAAAATCTGATACTGATATCCCTCTAAAACTAATTCCCTGGATAATCTGTGCTGCTCCACCTGTTGTGAGGCAAAATCCCGACCAAGCACTCTATTTTGGAAGTTATTTGCCTTAGTTATTGCATTCGCTTGCAAATTATCTTGATCTTCATTAAGTACGATAAAACGAGCAGGTACTTTGAGACGATAAATATTCTCACCCAAAGCTTCTTTACATGCACCTATACTGCTTACAGTTTGTGCTCCATTAATTATACTGACATCTTTAAAATCAAAAACACCTCGATCGATACCTGGTGCAGCATTTCTTCGATGAGGTATTGCTTCATTTACTAAGACAGTTATGCCATTATTGTAATACCAAAACATGTCAGGATTTTCAATGGCAGATTTCTTAATTTCTTCATTTACCTCAGTTTTACCTAGCATATTCCTGATATTTTTAGTAAATAATCTGGTCCCATAAAGCTCCCACCAATCAGCTATTTGGTCACCACTAACAGCCCCATAGAATGCTTGATGAGGTTCATTCAAAAAACCAAAACGTTCAATTTCAGTTGCGTTTAAATCTATTTGACTTCTCGTACCATTTTGTAACCATGCCATCATGTCTTCAGACGAAATTAAATGCACTTGAAAATCCCAGTTTTCTTTAGGTTCGTCTGGTGGAGTAAAAGCTGCAGCATTTAACTGATGCTGCCATTCTTTCATGTCATCTAAAATCTCTGCAGCAGCTCCTTTTTTACCTGTATGAGCCATAGCAAAAATGAATTTATAGCCAAAGCTTCCTAGTGCAGCATTAATTTCCCCACTTTTACTTTGTAAAATAGTGTCAAAAAGCTCATATCTTTCGCTTTGTAATTTCTCGCAAGCATCTTTGAAGCACATAAAATCAGCTTTTGACCAAGTGCCATTTCCTGCTTGGTTAAATTTTGATTGAACAACTACTACAATTTTTTCATTATGGTTTAATGCAATGCCATCAATACCACCATCATGGCTACTATCACAAACAGCCTCTCCTGCATACTTGTCATCAACACCACCAAGTTGATACATAGTGAATGCCGCAAGCGCCCTACTAGCCATTTTGACATTATAGTCATGCTGTCCAACTTCGCACTCTCGCTTATGAATATACTCCTGGTATCGCCCCCTTAAAGTGGCACCTAAGCGCTGGGCAGTAACTTGAGACGTTGCTGGCGCAGCAGCAGCATTATCCTCGATCCTTATATCTGTGACAAAAGCCATACTTACCTCCGTAAATGTTCCATGATGAATTCAAGCTTGCGATTTTTTAATAAAAAAATCCACCAAAAAAGAAAGGGATTGACGAATATCCCAAGTGTTTATCCATATAATATGAATGCGCATGCCCATAACTTCGTATGTTAGAGATAGCCATTCTGACATCTCGCATCTTCTGCAGTTGCGTTCTTTCGCCATAATCAGTATCTCGCCGCGTTGCGCAGGCAGCGGTTGCGCATTCTGGCAAGCAACCAGAGCTCGTTTGCTGTTGTCGTCATTCCAAGCATCGATGTGTAAACAGTCGCAGCCCGGCGCCACAGCTTTTTGTCTTCCAGCGTCTTCGCCAGGGACAGTGCGTCTTGGACTCTTTTCACATCCTCTTCAGATAATGGTGTTGCAGCCTGCGGCAGGGCAATATCGGGAACCTCAACGCCTTCAACCATTCGATAGACATACTGGCAGCCGTTATGGGTACGATGGAGTTTTCCCGCGGCATGGAGCTGCCGCAGCAAGTTGCCTGCTGTACTGGCTTGCAAGTCCAGCGCATCGCAGACATCCTGCAGGACGCATTCTGGCGTCCGGCTAACGATGGCAAGCACCATCTGTGCTTTGGTTACTTTGGTTTTTGATTGTTTGGTCATGGTCAAAACTCGTTTACTTGGTTAAACCTGCCGCCTTGCGGCGTTTGTACTCTTCCATCAGAAGCTGTGCTGGTGTAGGCCCAGCCGGATGTCGCGGCGCTTCAAGCTGTCGGCGAATCGGCGGGATCGAGAATCCATTAGCCAGGTGCTTCGTCCACTTCGTAAGTAATTTTTCTGCCAGTTTTTTTAGTTCCCCCTCTGTGAGGTTTCGCTCAACTCCCGTTCTGCGCATCTCAACGCAAATGTGATACAGCACGTCCTGTTTCCAGGGATATCTGTCGCTGCCCGAAAAGCGATAAGACTCATTGCGCCAGCGCTTGTATTCAGCCATCACAGCTTCGGACGTCAGGTTGAATGGGTTGGCTCCACTCGCCGAAACCAGCGCAACGAATTCAGCCAGATCCGGTGGCCATGTGTTACCCGCGGCGCAGCGTTCCATGCACTGGCGGCAGACCAAGGTAATCTGGGCATCACTCATCGATCCAATCTGGGCAATCCACATATTCGAGGGAGCCGCCCCGTTCTTGTGGGTCCACCGGTTCGAGAATATCTCCCCCATGACCGTCCATAGCCGCCATGCCGTATCCGCCGCCAGCAAGTCCGCGTTGCTTCTCCCAGAGCTCTCTGGCTTCCTGAATTTGCTGGACTGCCCGGGATGCGGTGTTAACTGATTGAATTCTTGCATTGCCGTTACCTCCGGTTGCTGGTTGTGGTTTGGATTTGGCTCTGGCATTTATCACGCTGCGGGCAAATTTCTGCTCCCACTGAACCTGAGTAAACACTTTCCCCTCGGATTTCCAGTACGCGGTGAACTCTGCCAGCTCTGTCGGCAGGTATGCCGGTTCGGGAAGCGCTATTCCCCAGGTAGCAGCCAGTCGCGGCCAGTCCTGTGACGGCAGCCAAAGGTCGTGCATGGCGAATTTCCCGATCGGAATATCCACTCCAGGCAGATACTGAGGTTCCTGAAAAACATTTCCCTTGTGCGCATAGAGAGTGGGGTTTGATCCTTTTCCCTTCCCTTCCCTTCCCTTCCTTTTCCGTCAGTGAGTCCTCCATGAGGATTCACTGAGTCCTCACTGAGCCCTCCTTGATTAGGAGCTCTCTTTTCTTCCTTTCCTGCCTTAGACTCAGTGAATTCTGGCGGAAGAGGTATTTTTGAGGCCGAAGGCCTGTTTATTTTTTGATGCTTAAGGAAACCTTTAATCTGCAAATAGCAGACATCATTCACTGAATACTCAGTGAGTAATCCATGAGTAATCAGTTCCTGTATTAGTGGTTCGCAATCGAGCGCGTCCGCAGGGAAGATTTGCATCTTCAACCGTTTTGGCGAACGCTCAAGGCATCCCATATCGTTGGCGAAGTTGAACAACCCGATAAACAGGAGACGCGCTGGAATTGAACATTCCACCACCTTCTCATCTGTCCAGAATTCAGGTTTAACTGTTCTGATGCGGGCCATCTGAAACCTCTTATTAACCAGCTGGTGCTGGTGGTCATTGTCAAAACTCGATTAGAAAAACTGCGGCGCTACGGCGCTGATGCTCGCCAGTAGTGGTCCCGCCGCATCTGCAGGGAGCATGTTAAAAAGTGCAATTGCAGCTTCCCGTATTTCACGCTCTAGTTTCTGCAGAGGTGCGCCAAGTAACTTGGCCTGGTGTGCTTCGCTACACTCTTTGATTGCATTGGCCACCAGCTCGGTTTCAGTTAAGCCACGTTTTAGGCCATGTTTGCGCGCAATCTCAATAGGCATTGCATCAACGATCGCTGTCGAAAGCTGTATGACATAGCGGGTGTATTTCTCCGAGCCGCCCTCGTTTTTCAGGTAGCGGTACAGATTCTGTTTGTTAACGCTTATTCCGCGACCGTTTTGTTTTTCCCACTGTTCGGCCACCAGCTGCGCGACAAGCTCCTGAGCTCGCCCAGGTAAAGTGGACTCCCACTCCCGAACCGCGGTGTATATCGTTCTGCACTTCAAGCGGTCACGACGCTGCGGTGAATACTGATTTTGAGTTTTCAGCGATCCAGGCAGATTCTGGTTATGATGTTGATAAGTGACTGACTGCATGGTTAACCCCGGCCTAATGGAGGAAAAACAGAATCAATGGTGCAAGTCCGACCTAATTCATTCAGTTTCTCAACAATAAGCCTGCACTCAGTCAATCCCGGGTTACGTGTTCCGTTTTCATAATTCGATATACGGGACTGGCGCCAGCCAAACAAGCTAGCGAGTTGCGCCTGAGTTAATCCAAGGGCTTGTCGTTCTTTGGCGATGTTGTTCATTCTATCCTCACGTCTGATGTTTAATTAAGTTAAACACACATCGTGTTTAGGAGTCAAGACGAAACGTACTTTGATGAATAACACGTAGCGTGGTAAAAATATCTGATGAACATAAACATGACTATTGCTTCCAGACTGAAAGAGACACGCGAGAAGAAAGGCATGTCTCAAGCCAAACTCGCGGAATTATGCGGGTGGGTACAGTCACGTATCGGAAATTATGAGGCTGGGCGTCGGAACATAGGCGTTGATGATGCTATAACCATCTCGAAAGCCTTAGGCATCAGCCCGTCAGAGCTCATTTTTGGTGAGGATAACGCTGAGTCTTGGCTCACTCCTAAGCACAGAAAATTGATTTCACTTTTTGACCAGCTTCCAGAGTCTGAACAAGAGCGGATGATTGATACCTTTCAACTACGACTTAAAGAAATCGATGAGTATGTCGAGAAATATCTGAGAGGCCGTTTTAAAAAAGCAGACGAATAACCTCTATACGTTTAGCGAATGCATAAACCAGCACTATGTGCTGGTTTTTTTTGTAATTTTTTTCCCTCACTTTGAACTCATCACAAACCCCCACCCCAACTTCCAACACACACCGTGTTGACAATCAAACACAAAATAGGTTTTACTATAAACACGAAATGCAATGAGTCATCGAGGCAGGAAGCCCACGAAGTAGCTGCCGGCGGCATACGAAACACCGGATGAGATGACGACAAGAAGAATTCGCAGCAGGTTATAACGTTCCGCCGGCCGGCGTTACAGGCATGAGATAGGGCATCACTATGAGAATAGATATTTCCAAGATAGGGAAAATTTACTTTTTACTCGTCTCCCCAATCAAACTCTCTGTCGCGCAGGATTTGGAGGCCCGATTCGGAGACCGCGTAATCATTGCAGCTTTTGGTACTGATATCACGTCCATGGGCCTGGCACCAGGTGATGAAATCGTAAGTGCTGGCTACCACCTTCACAGCCTGGATACCGCTGTTTTCGTAGCGCTCCACCATGCTATCGGTGCGGATACGCCAGTCGTGGTAGTCAAAGGGAAGGACGTAAGCATCTGAAAGGATTTTTTGGAATTCTTCGTAGTGAGCGGGATTTTCGTACCAGAAGACAGGTATAGGGCTACGAGACATTTTGCTCTCTTTTATTTGGCTGTGTGAGAGCGCCAAGAATACCACCGAGCCTGAAGTGGTGAAAAGACAGGCATGACGACTATCAGGCTTTTCAATGCGGTGAATGCGGCTATGCGCACGCGACACAGTTAAAAAAGTAAACATGGCGGTTATTCACACGTTGTGGGGAAAAAGTTGTCGGCGGTAGTTGTTAACTGGCTGCCGTCACCGGGAGGCACCCGGCGCCGCATTGCAAAACCACATTCTAATACTGAGTTAACTGGAGATAACTATGAAGGATTTTGCCCGAGTACCTACCGGGAACCAGGCGACCCGCCTGAACTGGTTCGAGGTGAGACTACGCCAGCTGTGTTACTTGCTGGCGCAGAAAGGAAACCCTGAGGCTGAGGCATGAATACCCTGTTTGCCCTTGTCATCAGCGTTTGTGCTCTCACTGGTGAATGCTCTGATGTTCTGATCGGTGTTTATCCATCAGAGGCCAGTTGCAACAGCAACGCCGATGAACAAAAAGTACAGGGCCAGTGCCTCCCCTACCGAAATGCACAAAACATGGCTGACGACCAACAGCCTGCAGTGAGTTTTTGAATCGAGTTTTGACCAATGGCCGTTACGGCCGGAGAAGTGATTATGGAATTTGGAATGAAACGCGTTCTGGCATCTGTCCAGGCCGCCGCCACTTTGAATAAGCTCTATGACGGCTCGCCCGTTTCACTGACGGCCATCAGTAAAGAGTCAAAGCTGTCTACTTCATACCTTGAGCAGATCTTCAAAAAGCTGCGGGCGGGTAACCTGGTAATTTCACAGCGTGGCCCAGGTGGTGGTTATAGCCCCCGCGGCGATGACATCACCGTTACAGAAGTGATCACTGCGGTATCTAAACTGCCAGCCCATAAAACTTTTGAGCCTATCCTGCGAGCGCTTGACGACGTTCGCGTATCACAGCTGCTGCGGGGCGATTCGCCAGCCCCATAAAGCACAAAACCCGCGCAAGGCGGGTTAAGTACCCGGTCAGCCGACCAAAGCTTTCCGGAATCGAGTTTTGACCAATGACCACCACCAGGGCGGCTGCCATCAGCTGCCGGGTATCTTACAATCCAAAGGAGCCCAAACGCAATGAACAACTACCCGTATCTCATTAAAGCGAAGGCAAAAGCAAACGAAGCGAAAAGTCTCTTCTGCTGGTTCTCTGCTAAATCCGATTCTCGCGCCGAGCGCAAAATCCTGGACATCCTGGAAGACGCTGAAATTAACGTTGGCCGCGGCGCCAGCCATCAGCTGCCGATCCGCACCAACTGGCTCATCGTTGATGACTTACCGGAAGAAGGTGTACTGGATGACACCTGGTGCGATCGCTACGAGCTTGGTGGTGAAGACGGGCTGACATGGCAAAAAATCGTTGCGCCAGCGGCTGCTGAACCACAGCCCTCCAGTAAACCAGAAAACGATATCTCTCCTGCAAATAGCGATGAAGAGGACTATTCGAACAATGAAGAAGCACTCTTCAACCTGGCGGAAATGTCATTCCGCACGCAGCTGCTTGCCCAGTATATGGCCGACGAGCGTCACGTGTATCACATTAGCATTCCTCATCGTAACCGCCTTTCAGCGATGGAAATGGATACGGATAATCACGGTGTGCAGAATCTGCTGCTGACGGCAGAAAATATTCCGGAGCTTAAAAAATATGATATGCCTGGCCTGTGGAAATTTACCAGTGCATTTAAGAGCGTATTTCCTGTGGGGAAACGCCATGAGCTCGGCAAGCAAATTCAGTTCGCCAAATTGTGGCTTGAAACGTCGCACATTGACCGCGGGATCCTTACAAAGGAATGGGCTGCTGGAAACTATATCACCTCAATAAACAAAACCGATGCCGGCGCCAATGCTGGCGGCGGTAACAAAACTGACCGCAATCCGGATTATCAGCATTCGCTGGATACTCTGGATATAGAGATCGCTCTTGCAACGATGCCTATGGATTTTGACATCTATAATTTTCCGGCATCAGTCCACCGCCGCGCGAAGGAAATAGTACAGAAGAAAGAAAGTCCATTTAAAGAATGGTCTGCAGCATTACGGAGCACACCAGGCATCCTTGATTATTCCCGTGCAGCGATTTTTGCACTGATCAGGGAAGCATCCAGTGGAATAACTCCTTTTCCAGATCGGTTGCGTGGCTACATCAACGCGAATCTGACTGAACATAAGCATGATACCCCGAGCGCTGAGACGCTTACCAAGGCGGGACATATTCCATCTGCTGCAGTCACTCTGGATGCAACAAACCAAGTAATCGCCGGAGAGGATAGCAGCGCAAAACTGGAAACACTCTCCTCCGACATTAAAGCAGTTGGTGCCGAACTGGTAAAAGAGGCTCAAAAGCAACGTCCGGACGCTAATCAGGTTCTGGCCGCCGAGCGCGGCGAATATGTTGAAGGGGTTAGCGACCCTACGGATCCGAAGTGGGTAACCGAAGACCTTACCAAGACCAGGCAGCCTGAAGTTTCAAAAATTGGGGACGGAGTATTTTCCATTGAAGGTCTTGTTGACGTTACGGGCAAGGTTAACCAAAAAGAAAAAACAGATGAAGTTGTTCATCAAACGGATTCTGTAGATATTGAATCCGGTCTTCATAATAAGGAGGAAGATCAGCCAATTGATTATGTTCACGTTATGGTTGATCTGGAAACCATGGGTAAAAAACATAACGCCCCTATCGTCGCTATTGGTGCGGTTGTTTTTGACCCGGCAACCGGCTCTATTGGAGAAAGTTTCTATAAAGTCGTATGCCTTGAATCCTCCGTGAACTGGGGCGCCGTAATCGATCCATCTACTGTTATCTGGTGGCTTAGACAGTCCTCCGAAGCACGCTCTGCGATCGTAAATGATGATGCTATCCCGTTGCAGGATGCATTACTCCAGTTCAGAGAATTTGTTTCTGATAATGTTGCTGGTGGGAGCAAAAAGGCGCAGGTATGGGGTAACGGTGCGTCATTCGACAACTCTATTCTGCGTTCTTCTTACGATTGCATTGCTGAAGATTATCCGTGGGAATACTGGAACGATCGGGACGTACGAACAATGGTAGAGCTCGGCCAAGCCATTAGCTTCGACCCCAAAACAACGATCCCGTTTGAAGGGTCTCGTCACAATGCCCTCGCTGATGCTATTCATCAGGCCCGCTATGTATCAGCGATCTGGCAGCGAATAATTGCCGGCAATCAGGTGCTGCAAAAATTGATGCAAAACTGATTTTGTATTTTCAGATACTGGCCCAGCAATGGGCCATGATGAGGTAAAACATATGCTCCAGATGTTAACCCTTGAAGAGTGGGCAAACGAGAAATACAGAAGCAATCCTCCAAGTGTTTCCACTCTCAGGAATTATGCTAAACAGAATATGTTTTCTCCCCCAGCCAAAAAAGAAGGTCGATTCTGGCGCGTCAGGGAGGATGCTGAGTTGGTCGGTACATTGACCACTCCTGTAGTAAAGAAAAGCGACCCTGTTCTTTTGCAGAGGATTTTGAACGATGGCTGCCAGACCACGTAAAAATAATATATCTATTCCAAATTTATACCCGCTCTTCAGCAGAAAGGTTAATAAAGTATACTGGCGTTATAAGCACCCGATAACTGGTAAGTTTCATAGTCTAGGAACAGACGAAGCAGAGGCCACGGCAATAGCTATTGAAGCAAATAAAAGACTGGCGGAACAACAAACCCGCCAGATAATGGCAATCACTGACAGAATTTCCACCAGCTCAGGAAAATCAATATCAACTAACACCTGGCTTGAACGTTACTGGAAGATTCAGCAGGAAAGATTGAAGTCCGGAGATATTAAAGAAAACACTATCAAACAAAAAGCAAAACCAGTATCTCTGCTTAAGGAACGGGTAGGAATGAAATTAATATCCGCTGTCAATGTTCGAGATGTTGCGCAAATTCTTGATGAATATTTAGCGGAGGGACAACCCAGAATGGCTCAGGTCATTCGCTCTGTCCTAATAGATGTTTTTAAAGAAGCTCAGCATGCGGGAGAAGTACCTCCTGGTTATAACCCTGCACTAGCAACTAAACAACCTCGTAGAAAGATCACTCGCCAGCGCCTCACTCTTGAGGAATGGCAAAAGATTTTTGATATAGCCGATGAAAATCACAAATACATGGGGAACGCCATGCTTTTAGCCATAGTAACAGGACAGCGACTAGGTGATATATCCCGTATGAAATTCTCGGACATCTGGGACGATCATCTACACGTTGAGCAAGAGAAAACCGGAAGCAAAATCGCTATACCATTAGCTCTGCGTTGCAACGCAATCAACTGGAGCCTCCGAGATGTAATCAGTCGTTGCCGGGATTATGCAGTAAGCCCTTATTTGGTTCATTTCTTTAGAACCACCTCACAGGCTGAGCGAGGAGCACAGGTGAAACCCAGAACACTGACCATGAATTTCAGCAAGGCAAGAGACAGTGCAGATATTGACTGGGGACAAGGTACACCGGCAACTTTCCATGAACAAAGATCGCTTTCCGAGCGGTTATATAAAGCCCAGGGTATAAACACGAAAGATTTACTTGGACATAAAACTCAACAACAAACGGATAGGTACCATGATGATCGTGGGAAGGGGTGGACAACGGTGGCCTTATGAGGTTTTTTGGGAGGGGTTTTGATAACTTGTTTTGATAAAATTTTGATAACCGTTCGAAAACTAATAATAAAAACGGGAACCACCAGGTTCCCGTTCTGACATAATCTGGGGGCCAGATTACATGTTCGCGATAATCGCGTCGCCAAACTCGCTACATTTCAGCAGTTTAGCGCCTTCCATCAGACGTTCGAAGTCATAGGTCACGGTCTTGGCGGCGATAGCGCCTTCCATGCCTTTGACGATCAGGTCTGCGGCTTCGAACCACTGCATGTGGCGCAGCATCATCTCTGCGGACAGGATGATGGAGCCCGGGTTAACTTTGTCCTGGCCGGCATACTTCGGCGCAGTACCGTGAGTCGCTTCGAACAGCGCGCACTCGTCACCGATGTTGGCGCCCGGGGCGATACCGATACCGCCAACCTGCGCCGCCAGGGCGTCAGAGATGTAGTCGCCGTTCAGGTTCATACAGGCGATAACGTCGTATTCCGCCGGACGCAGCAGGATCTGCTGCAGGAACGCATCGGCGATCACGTCTTTCACTACGATCTCTTTGCCGGTGTTCGGGTTCTTGATTTTCACCCACGGACCGCCGTCGATCAGCTCGCCGCCGAACTCTTCGCGAGCCAGCTGGTAGCCCCAGTCTTTGAACGCGCCTTCGGTGAACTTCATGATGTTGCCTTTGTGCACCAGAGTGACGGAATCACGATCGTTGGTGATCGCGTATTCAATCGCGGCGCGCACCAGGCGTTTGGTGCCTTCTTCAGAGCACGGCTTGATGCCGATGCCGCAATGTTCCGGGAAGCGAATTTTCTTCACACCCATCTCATCGCGCAGGAATTTGATCACTTTGTCTGCTTCCGCAGAGTCGGCTTTCCACTCGATACCCGCATAGATATCTTCTGAGTTTTCACGGAAGATAACCATGTCGGTCAGTTCCGGGTGTTTAACCGGGCTCGGGGTGCCCTGGTAGTAACGTACCGGACGCAGGCAGACGTAAAGATCCAGCTCCTGGCGCAGCGCCACGTTCAGAGAACGAATGCCGCCGCCGACTGGGGTGGTCAGAGGACCTTTGATAGCAACGCGGTAGTCACGAATCAGATCGAGGGTTTCAGCTGGCAGCCAGACGTCCTGGCCATAGACATGGGTTGATTTCTCACCGGTGTAAACTTCCATCCAGGAAATTTTACGCTCGCCCTTATAGGCTTTCTCAACGGCGGCATCAACCACTTTCAGCATCGCTGGGGTAACGTCAACGCCGATACCGTCACCTTCAATGAACGGGATAATCGGATTGTGAGGGACGTTCAGTTTGCCGTTTTGCAGGGTGATTTTTTGACCTTCCGCCGGAACTACTACTTTGCTTTCCATTAACCTCTCCTTCGAGCGCTTCTGGTTCTGCTCTTCCCTCTTCACGCGAGCCTGGTGTTGGCTGAGTCGGCCAGCTTCGGCGTACCGGGTCTTCCCGCTAACCGGAGCTATCGCGTCCGTGTCGCCTTCCTGCCTGTAGTGCGAATCGGTTTGAGCAATTTTTTGTTAATAATTTGTAATGAGCATGTCAATACTACCTGAATGTTTGCGTCCATGAAAGGCATTCGTAATTAGGCTATAATGCGGCAATTGATAAAGCCTGAAAATACCATGCAGAAAACTTCATTTAGAAAACATCGCGTTGAGCGATTCAGCACACAACAAGTCACCAGACAACGTAAAGAACGCCAGCCAAAAACTGTGATCTTGTTCAACAAACCCTATGATGTGTTGCCGCAATTTACCGATGAAGCCGGGCGCAGCACGCTAAAAGATTTTATTCCGGTGGCGGGCGTCTACGCCGCAGGTCGGCTCGATCGCGACAGCGAAGGCCTGCTGGTGCTGACCAACGACGGCGCGCTGCAGGCGAAGCTGACCCAGCCGGGTAAGCGCACCGGCAAGATCTACTATGTTCAGGTGGAAGGCGAACCCACGCCCGAGGCGCTGACCGCCTTGCGCGACGGCGTCACCCTTAACGACGGCCCCACCCTGCCTGCCGGCGTAGAACTTGTCGAGGAACCCGTCTGGCTGTGGCCGCGCAACCCGCCGATTCGTGAGCGCAAATCGATTCCCACCCGCTGGTTGAAAATCACGCTCTACGAGGGACGCAACCGCCAGGTGCGCCGGATGACCGCCCACGTCGGCTTCCCCACCCTGCGGCTGATCCGCTACGCCATGGGCGGCTATACCCTCGACGGACTGGCCAACGGCGACTGGCGTAAAGCCGAATAACTGAAAAGGAAAAGCGATGTTTAAACCTCATGTCACCGTTGCCTGCGTGGTTCACGCCCAGGATAAATTTCTCATCGTCGAAGAAACCATTAACGGCAAAGCGCTGTGGAACCAGCCGGCGGGCCATCTCGAGGCCAATGAAACGCTGCTGCAGGCCGCCGAACGTGAACTGTGGGAAGAGACCGGCATTCGCGCCACGCCGCAGCACTTCATCCGCATGCATCAGTGGCTGGCTCCCGATAACACGCCGTTTCTGCGCTTCCTGTTCGCCATCGAACTTAGCGATCTGTGCGCCACTGAACCGCACGACAGCGATATCGATCGCTGCCTGTGGCTCAGTGCTGAGGAAATTCTTAACGCGCCGAACCTGCGCTCGCCGCTGGTTGCCGAAAGCATTCGCTGCTACCTGCAGGACCCGCGGCAGCCGCTGTCGCTGATTGGCGCATTTAACTGGCCGTTCACAGGGGGTGAATGAACGGTGAGCGCGTGCTAGAATACGCCGCCTCGAAGTTCAATGTAGCGAGTATTTCCATGTCAGAAAGCCAGAAAAAAGTGATCGTCGGCATGTCCGGCGGCGTCGACTCCTCGGTCTCCGCGTACCTGCTGCTGCAGCAAGGGTATAAGGTGGAAGGCCTGTTCATGAAGAACTGGGAGGAAGACGACGGCGAGGAATACTGCACCGCCGCCGCCGACCTTGCCGATGCGCAAGCGGTCTGCGATAAGCTGGGCATTGAACTGCACACCGTTAACTTTGCCGCCGAATATTGGGATAACGTCTTTGAGCTCTTCCTGGAAGAGTACAAAGCCGGCCGCACGCCGAACCCGGATATTCTGTGCAATAAAGAGATCAAATTTAAAGCCTTCCTCGAGTTTGCTGCCGAAGACCTCGGCGCCGACTACATCGCCACCGGGCACTATGTGCGCCGCGCCGATGTCGACGGTAAAAGCCAGCTGCTGCGAGGACTCGACGGCAACAAAGATCAGAGCTACTTCCTCTACACCCTTAGCCACGAGCAGATTGCCCAGAGCCTGTTCCCGGTGGGTGAACTGGAAAAACCGCAGGTGCGTAAGATCGCCGAAGAGCTGGATCTGATCACCGCGAAGAAAAAAGATTCCACCGGCATCTGCTTTATCGGCGAGCGTAAATTCCGCGATTTCCTTGGCCGCTATCTGCCGGCGCAGCCGGGCAAAATCCTCACCGTCGACGGCGAGGAGATCGGTACCCATCAGGGGCTGATGTACCACACCCTGGGCCAGCGTAAAGGGCTGGGTATCGGCGGCACCAAAGAGGGTAGCGAAGATCCATGGTACGTGGTCGATAAAGACGTTGAGAATAATATTCTTATCGTCGCCCAGGGCCATGACCACCCGCGCCTGATGTCCGTCGGTCTGATTGCCCAACAGCTGCACTGGGTAAACCGTGAACCGCTACAAGGCACCCTGCGCTGCACGGTGAAAACCCGCTATCGCCAGACCGATATCCCCTGCACCGTTACCGCGCTGGATGAAGACCGTATCGAAGTCCGCTTCGATGAGCCGGTCGCGGCGGTGACCCCGGGCCAGTCCGCAGTGTTCTATTTAGGGGAAGTGTGCCTCGGCGGCGGAATTATTGAACAACGACTGCCTCTGCAGTCCTGAACACGCGTTATTTCCGCCGGGACGAACCGCCCTGGCGGCTGACAAGGAGTATGTGTGGCGAAGAATTACTATGACATCACCCTGGCGCTGGCTGGCGTTTGCCAGGCGGCGCGACTGGTTCAGCAACTGGCGCATCAGGGACATTGCGACAGCGATGCCCTGCATGTGTCGCTGAACAGCATCATCGACCTCGATCCTGAGTCGACGCTGGCGGTGTTCGGTGGCAGTGAAGCCAATCTTCGCCTCGGTCTTGAAACGCTGCTCGGGGTGCTCAATACCAGCAGCCGTCAGGGCCTCAATGCGGAACTCACCCGCTATACCCTGAGCCTGATGGTGCTGGAGCGCAAGCTCGCCGCCAGTAAAGGGGCGATGGACACGCTCGGCAACCGCATCGCCGGCCTGCACCGTCAGCTGGAACACTTTGACCTGCAGTCCGAAACGCTGCTCAGCGCCATGGCGGGCATCTATGTCGATGTGATAAGCCCGCTGGGGCCGCGTATTCAGGTGACCGGCTCCCCTGCCGTGCTGCAAAGCCCGCAGGTGCAGGCGAAAGTTCGCTCAGCGCTGCTGGCGGGTATTCGCGCCGCGGTGCTCTGGCATCAGGTGGGCGGCGGACGTCTGCAGCTTATGTTTTCCCGTAATCGTCTGGTTAACCAGGCAAAGCAAATTCTTGCTCATTTAACCCCGGAGTTGTGATCTATGGAATTATCCTCACTGACCGCCGTTTCCCCTGTAGACGGCCGCTACGGCGATAAAGTCAGCGCGCTGCGCGGTATCTTCAGCGAATTCGGTTTGCTGAAATTCCGCGTTCAGGTGGAAGTACGTTGGCTGCAAAAACTGGCCGCCCACGCAGCGATCAAGGAAGTTCCTGCTTTTGCTGCCGACGCAAACGGTTTCCTTGATAAAATCGTCGCCGATTTCAGCGTTGAAGACGCGGAGCGCATCAAAACCATCGAGCGCACCACTAACCACGACGTGAAAGCGGTAGAGTATTTCCTGAAAGAGAAAGTCGCTGACGTCGCCGAGCTGCACGCCGTGTCAGAGTTTATTCACTTCGCCTGTACGTCTGAAGACATCAATAACCTCTCCCACGCGCTGATGCTGAAAACCGCCCGCGACGAAGTGGTTCTGCCTTACTGGCGCAAACTGATTGACGCGGTAAAAGATCTGGCGACCCAGTATCGCGATGTGCCGCTGCTCTCCCGTACCCACGGCCAGCCGGCAACGCCGTCCACCATGGGTAAAGAGATGGCGAACGTCGCCTACCGTATGGAGCGGCAGTATCGTCAGCTGAACCAGGTGGAAATCCTCGGTAAAATCAACGGCGCGGTGGGTAACTACAACGCCCACATCGCCGCCTACCCGGAAGTCGACTGGCATCAGTTCAGCGAAGAGTTCGTTACCTCGCTGGGTATTCAGTGGAACCCGTACACCACGCAGATCGAGCCGCATGACTATATCGCTGAGCTGTTTGACTGCATCGCGCGCTTCAACACCATTCTGATCGACTTCGATCGCGACGTGTGGGGCTATATCGCGCTCAACCACTTCAAACAGAAGACCATCGCCGGGGAAATCGGCTCCTCCACCATGCCGCACAAGGTGAACCCAATTGACTTCGAAAACTCCGAAGGCAATCTCGGCCTGGCCAATGCGGTCATGCAGCACCTGGCCAGCAAACTGCCGGTTTCCCGCTGGCAGCGCGACCTGACCGACTCCACCGTTCTGCGTAACCTCGGCGTGGGCATCGGCTATGCGCTGATCGCCTATCAGTCCACCCTCAAAGGGATCAGCAAGCTGGAGCTGAACCAGGATCGCCTGCTGGACGAACTGGATCACAACTGGGAAGTACTGGCTGAGCCGATCCAGACCGTGATGCGTCGTTACGGTATCGAAAAACCGTACGAGAAGCTGAAAGAGCTGACCCGCGGCAAACGCGTGGACGCGGAAGGGATGAAGCAGTTTATTGACAGCCTCGCCCTGCCGGAAGAGGAAAAAGTGCGTCTCAAAGCGATGACCCCGGCCAACTATATCGGTCGGGCAACCACCATGGTTGACGAGCTGAAGTAATCGCCCTGCCCCTCTTTCCGCCGGAAAGAGGGGCGTTTTATCGCCGGAAAGCGATCAGATCCAAACGTCGTTCACCGCCGTCCGCTCGCCGCCCTCGTGGCCGGTATTCAACACCCCGCGTGGCTCAATCAGCATCAGCTTCGCTTCCGTCTCCGCCGAGGTCTTATGTTCCACCCCGCGCGGCACGACGATCATCTCCCCGGCCTTCACCAGCACATGCCCGTCGCGGAAGTCCACGCGCAATACCCCCTCCACCACCATCAATGTCTCATCGGTTTCCGGGTGGCTGTGCCAGATAAAGTCGCCGGCGATGCGCACGACCTTGAACTGATAGTCATTCATTTCAGCCACCACTTTGGGCTGCCATTGTTCGCTGAACAGGGAAAATTTATGAGCAAGATTAACGAGTTGAACCATGGGCTGTCTCCTTATGATAAAGGCAGTCAGCATAGTTCGCCTCGCCGCGTTGACGCTTGAACGATTGTGCAACCTGCGCCGCCTTATCCGCGGATAGCCCGCAGCCAGCGCCCCGGAGAGAGGCCAAAGCGGCTGATAAACTGGCGCGTCATGTGGCTCTGGTCGGCAAAGCCCGCGTCGGCGGCAATATCCACCAGACGCTCCCCGGCGCGCATCCGCTGGCGGCAAAAATCGAGCCGGCGCATCATGACGTAGCGCCACGGGCTGGTGCCGTACAGCGTTCTGAAATCCCGGCTCAGGCTCCAGCGGTCCCGGCCGCTGACCTGCGACAGGGTGTCGAGGGTCATATCCTGCATAAAACAGGCATGGATATACTCCCGAGCCCTCTCCGCCGCCTGATAATCAAACGCCTGGCGACGGGAACGTTGGCCGCCGACAACGGCCAGGGTCTGCGCCAGGTCGTACAGGGCGTCCTCTTCCTCCAGCGGCTCGAAGGTGTCCGTGACCGCTTTTAATAACGGCAGCGCGGCGCACCGCAGGCGCGGATCCGCCGACAGGCCGCCGGGAATAAACGGCAGTGGCCTGCCGCCGAGTATCTTCTGGATCAGCGCCGGTTCGATATAGACCATGCGGTAGTGAAACCCCGCCTCGGTGCCCGCCTCGCCATCGTGTATTTCGTCCGGATGAAGCACAATCGTTCCGCCGGGCAGGCTGTGCTGGCGTCCGCCGCGATAGTGAAAGCTCTGCACGCCGGCGATCGTCTGGCCGATGGCGTAGGTGTCATGCCGGTGCGGTTCGTAGCCGTGGCCGCCGAAGAAGGCTTCGATGCGTTCCGTCCGGCTGGGCGATTGCACCAGCCTGACCCAGTCCGCGCTCTGCTGCTGAAACATAATGGATAACCTGCGGCGTTCTTGAGGGGTGATTCCAGCACTATTACACAAAAAATTAACATCACCAACCCGCTCGCCGTTCGCATCCTGCCGCTGGGCGTTTATTGAAATTACGCATAGAATGAAGGAGTTCCATGCAGTATGCGCAAAGGGCGCCGCCGAATGCTGGCCAGCCCGGGGGCATCAGGGGCCCTTTTTATAAAAAGCTTTATTTAACAGCCGTTTATATTTTGCGTATATAATGAGCGTCAGACTACTATCGAAAATGCTAGGGAGAACAGCCATGCGCGTACTCGTGGTTGAGGATAATGCCCTGCTGCGTCACCACCTCAAAGTTCAGCTGCAGGAGCTGGGCCATCAGGTCGATGCGGCGGAAGATGCCAGGGAAGCGGACTACTATCTGGGCGAACATCTCCCGGATATCGCCATCGTCGATCTCGGCCTGCCGGATGAAGACGGTTTATCACTGATCCGCCGCTGGCGCAGCCACGACGTGTCGCTGCCGGTGCTGGTGCTGACCGCCCGCGAAGGATGGCAGGATAAAGTGGAAGTGCTGAGCGCCGGGGCGGATGATTACGTCACCAAGCCTTTCCATATTGAAGAGGTTGCCGCCCGCATGCAGGCGCTGCTGCGCCGTAACAGCGGTCTGGCCTCGCAGGTGATCTCCCTGCCGCCGTTCCAGGTCGACCTCTCCCGGCGCGAGCTGTCGGTGAATGACCAGCCGATCAAGCTGACCGCCTTTGAATACACCATTATGGAAACCCTGATCCGTAACCGCGGCAAAGTGGTCAGCAAAGATTCGCTGATGCTCCAGCTTTACCCGGATGCCGAACTGCGAGAAAGCCACACCATCGACGTGCTGATGGGTCGGCTGCGCAAGAAAATTCAGGCTGAATACCCACAGGACGTCATCACCACGGTGCGCGGCCAGGGCTATCTGTTCGAATTGCGCTGATGAAGGGACTGTTGCGGCATATCTTCCCGCTGTCATTACGGGTTCGCTTCCTGCTGGCGACCGCCGGGGTGGTGCTGGTGCTCTCCCTGGCCTACGGCATGGTGGCCCTGGTGGGCTATAGCGTTAGCTTCGATAAAACCACCTTTCGCCTGCTGCGCGGCGAGAGCAATCTCTTTTATATGCTGGCGAGATGGGAAAACGGCGCTATTGACGTCGATATCCCGGAAAACCTGAATATGGAAAGCCCGACGGTGACCCTTATCTACGATGAGCAGGGCAAACTGCTGTGGGCGCAGCGTGATGTTCCATGGCTGGCGAAACGCATTCAACCGGAATGGCTGAAACGCAATGGCTTCCATGAGATTGAAGCCGATGTCGACAGCAGCAGTATGCTGTTGCGCAATAACCATGAGATTCAGGAACAGCTGGACGCTATCCGCGAACAGGGCGACGACTCTGAGATGACCCACTCGGTGGCGATCAACCTCTACCCGGCCACCAGCAAAATGCCTCAGCTCAGCATTGTGGTGGTCGACACCATTCCGGTGGAGCTCAAGCGCAGTTATATGGTGTGGAGCTGGTTTGTCTATGTGCTGGCCGCCAACCTGCTGCTGGTGATCCCCCTGCTGTGGGTCGCCGCCTGGTGGAGCCTGCGGCCCATTGAGTCGCTGGCCAAAGAGGTGCGCGAACTGGAGGAACATCACCGCGAAAAGCTCAATCCCAACACCACTCGCGAGCTGACCCGGCTGGTCAGCAACCTCAACCGCCTGGTTCGCAGCGAGCGCGAACGCTATGACAAATACCGCACTACCCTCACCGATCTCACTCACAGTCTGAAAACGCCGCTGGCGGTGATGCAGAGTACACTGCGCTCGCTGCGCGGCGAGAAGATCAGCGTCGACGAGGCGGAGCCGGTGATGCTGGAGCAGATAAGCCGCATCTCGCAGCAGATTGGTTATTACCTGCATCGCGCCAGCATGCGCAGCGGCGGCACCCTCTTGAGCCGGGAATTACACCCGATTGCCCCCCTGCTTGACAGCCTGACTTCCGCTCTCAACAAGGTCTATCAGCGCAAAGGGGTCAATATCTCGCTCGACATCTCGCCGGAGATCACTTTTGTCGGCGAGCAGAACGATTTTATGGAAGTGATGGGTAACGTTCTTGATAACGCCTGTAAGTATTGCCTGGAGTTCGTGGAAGTTTCCGTGCGCCAGACCACCGACAGCCATCTGCACATCCTGGTGGAAGACGATGGGCCGGGGATCCCGCAGAGCCAGCGCCGGGCCGTTTTCGACCGCGGCCAGCGGGCTGATACCCTGCGTCCCGGCCAGGGGGTAGGGCTCTCCGTTGCGCGTGAAATTGTCGAACAATATGATGGAGAGATCATCGCCGGGGAAAGCCTGCTCGGCGGCGCCTGCATGGAGGTGGTGTTTGGCCGCCAGCAGATGGAAGATAAACAGAGTTAATCGTTGAGATTTTTCACGGCGCCTGCATCGCCAGGGCGCCGCATCCGTTATAATCCCTGTCAGACACCTGCAGTGGAATATCAATATGGATTATCAATTAACGCTTAACTGGCCCGACTTTATCGAACGCTACTGGCAAAAACGGCCGGTGGTATTGAAGCGCGGCTTCGCCAATTTTATCGACCCCCTAAGCCCGGACGAACTGGCAGGACTGGCCATGGAGAGCGAGGTCGATAGCCGCCTTGTCAGCCATCAGGATGGAAAATGGCAGGTCAGTCACGGTCCTTTCGAAAGCTACGATCACCTGAGCGAAAACAACTGGTCCCTGCTGGTGCAGGCGGTTAACCACTGGCATGAACCGTCCGCAGCGCTGATGCATCCGTTCCGTGCCCTGCCGGACTGGCGTATCGACGACCTGATGATCTCCTTCTCGGTGCCGGGAGGCGGCGTCGGCCCGCATCTGGATCAGTATGATGTGTTTATCATTCAGGGCACCGGCCGTCGGCGCTGGCGCGTTGGGGAAAAGGTGCCGATGAAACAGCACTGCCCGCATCCGGACCTGCTGCAGGTTGACCCCTTCGAGGCGATCATCGATGAAGAGATGGAGCCGGGCGATATTCTCTATATTCCGCCGGGATTCCCGCATGAGGGTTATTCGCTGGAAAACTCGCTTAACTATTCGGTCGGCTATCGCGCGCCGAATGCCCGCGAGCTGTTTAGCGGCTTTGCCGACTATGTCCTCCAGCGCGAACTGGGCAGCCAGCGCTACGCCGATCCGGACGTGCCGTCCCGCGACCATCCGGCGGATATTTTACCGACCGAACTCGACCGCCTGCGCGAGATGATGCTGGGTCTGATTAACCAACCGGAGCACTTTAAGCAGTGGTTCGGCGAGTTTATCACCCAGTCGCGTCATGAGCTCGACGTCGCGCCGCCGGAGCCGCCGTATCAGCCAGATGAGATTTACGATGCCCTGCAGCAGGGCGATACCCTGGAACGCCTGGGCGGCCTGCGGGTGCTGCGCATTGACGGCGAGGTATTCGTTAACGGCGAGAAGATCAACTCCCCGCACCGTCCGGCGCTGGACGCCTTAGCCACCCATCTGACGCTGCGCGCCGACCATTTTGGCGATGCGCTGGAAGATCCTTCTTTCCTCGCCATGCTGGCAGCGCTGGTCAACAGCGGCTATTGGTTCTTTGGCGACTGAGCCATCATCCTGCCCGGCGGCGCTGCGCTTGCCGGGCCTACGGGTTCCGCGCTCACCGGCTGAACCGTAGGCCGGATAAGGCGAAGCCGCCATCCGGCATCTTGTCCGACACGCGGCCTACCGGGCCACCTGAGAAGATTAATGCCCTTTGCGTGCCGCCGTCAGCTCGGCGATACGCACGATCACCTGCACCGCTTTCTCCATTCCTTCCAGGGTGACAAACTCATGTTTGCCGTGATAGTTGTAGCCACCGGTAAACAGGTTTGGGCACGGCAGTCCCATAAATGAGAGCTGCGCGCCGTCGGTGCCGCCGCGGATCGGCTTCATCTGCGGTTCAATATCGCAGTCCACCATCGCCTGGCGGGCTATATCGACCACGTGCGGATGGGCGATCACCTGCTCATGCATGTTGTAATAACTGTCCTCGATCACCAGCTCAATATAACAGTCCGGGTGCAGTCCCTTGCCGACCTTTTTGGCGATCTCCATCATCTTGCGCTTGCGCGCCTCGAAGTGCTTACGGTCAAAATCGCGGATGATGTAATGCATCTCGGCCCGATCGACGCTGCCTTTCATGCTGGTGAGGTGATAAAAACCTTCATAGCCTTCAGTGGTCTCCGGCGCTTCATCGGCCGGTACTTCGGCATGAATGCGCGCGGCCAGCGACAGCGCGTTGACCATCACCCCTTTCGCGGTGCCGGGGTGCACGTTATTACCGACAATTTTTATCGTCACCGAGGCGGCGTTGAAGTTTTCAAACTCCAGTTCGCCGACCCCGCCACCGTCGACGGTATAGGCCCAGCGGGCGTCAAAGGCCTCGACGTCGAAATGCTTCGCCCCTTTACCCACCTCTTCATCAGGGGTGAAGGCCACGCGGATATCGCCATGAGGAATATTTTTCGCCTGCAGAGTCGCCAGCGCGGTCATAATTTCGGCAATGCCGGCTTTGTCGTCCGCCCCGAGCAGCGTTTTCCCGTCGGTGGTGATCAGCGTCTGTCCCAAAAGCTGATGCAGAACCGGGAACATCACCGGGGAGAGCACCTCATCGCCGATACCCAGCGCGATATCGCCGCCGCGATAGTTTTCAACAATCTGCGGATTAACGTTTTTACCACTGAAATCCGGGGAGGTGTCGACGTGGGAGATAAAACCGATGGCCGGGATATCGCCCTCAACGTTAGCGGGCAAAGTTCCCATTACCGTCCCTTTTTCACTCAGCGTTACCTTGACCAGTCCCATTTCTTCCAGCTGCGCCTGCAACAGGCGTAACAGCTTCCACTGCCCTTCCGTGCTGGGGACCTGACGAACGCCAGGCTTTGACTGCGTGTCCAAAGAAACGTACTGCAAAAAACGCTCAAGCAATTTATCCATGTAGCCACCCTCTTCTTTTGTGACAACATTATTCATAAGCCAGAAAAGACAAATATTGCGTCAGGTCATTTTTAGCCCGTAAAGCGAAATTTAATAACGGAACCGACGTTATGGTGTAAAGGTAGACTATGCGGGCGTATCAAGGATTGGCGATTACCCTCGTTTGCCGTAGAATGCTGGCCCTTATTAAAAACGTGCAACCCCAAAGGTGGTTAATCACAAACCCCGCAGCGGCCGGAAATTTGCCGTTGCGTCTACATGGGACAGAGTCAAAAATTGAATATACAACCGCGTTCGCGTTCGCCGCTGGTGCATCTGGCGGGAATTCGCAAGAGCTTTGATGGTAAAACGGTCATCGACAACCTTAACCTGACCATCAACAATGGTGAGTTTCTCACTCTGCTTGGCCCCTCTGGCTGCGGTAAAACCACCGTTCTGCGCCTTATTGCCGGCCTGGAAAACGTCGACAGCGGACGGATCCATCTCGAAGATCACGATATCACTCATGTTCCGGCGGAAAACCGCCACGTCAATACCGTATTCCAAAGCTACGCCCTGTTTCCGCATATGACGGTGTTCGAGAACGTCGCCTTTGGCCTGCGGATGCAGAAAACACCGGCGGCGGAAATCACCCCACGGGTGATGGATGCCTTAAAGATGGTGCAGTTGGAGGCGTTTGCCCAGCGCAAACCGCACCAGCTCTCCGGCGGCCAGCAGCAGCGCGTGGCCATCGCCCGCGCGGTGGTCAACAAACCGCGTCTGCTGCTGCTCGATGAGTCTCTTTCGGCACTGGATTACAAGCTGCGCAAGCAGATGCAGAACGAACTGAAAGCGCTGCAGCGTAAGCTCGGGATCACCTTCGTCTTCGTCACCCACGATCAGGAAGAGGCTCTGACCATGTCCGATCGCATCGTGGTGATGCGTGATGGCAAAATCGAACAGGACGGCACCCCGCGAGAGATCTACGAAGAGCCGAAGAACCTGTTTGTCGCCAGCTTTATCGGCGAGATCAATATCTTTGACGCCACGGTAATTGAACGTCTCGACGAACAGCGCGTGCGCGCCCGCGTTGAAGGACGGGAATGCAACATCACCGTCAATTTTGCCGTGGAGGCCGGCCAGCGTCTGCATGTCCTGCTGCGCCCGGAAGATCTGCGCGTCGACGAGATCCACCATAACAGCGACGCCGACGGCCTGATCGGCTATGTCCGCGAGCGCAACTATAAAGGCATGACTCTGGAGTCGGTGGTGGAACTGGAGAACGGCAAAATGGTGATGGTCAGCGAGTTCTTTAACGAAGACGACCCGGATTTCGACCACTCTCTTGACCAGAAAATGTCTATCAATTGGGTGGAAAGCTGGGAGGTGGTGCTGGCCGATGAAGAACACCAGTAAATTCCAGAATGTGGTGATCGCCACTATCGTCGGTTGGCTGGTGCTGTTTGTCTTCCTGCCCAACCTGATGATCATCGCCACCAGCTTTTTGACCCGCGACGATGCCAACTTCGTCAAACTGGTCTTCACGCTGGATAACTATTCGCGGCTACTGGATCCGCTCTATTATGACGTTCTGCTGCATTCGCTAAACATGGCGCTGCTGGCGACCCTCGCCTGCCTGGCGCTTGGCTATCCGTTTGCGTGGTTCCTCGCCCGGCTGCCGCAGAAGGTACGGCCCCTGCTGCTGTTCCTGCTGATCGTCCCTTTTTGGACCAACTCGTTGATCCGCATCTACGGGCTGAAGATTTTCCTCAGCACTAAAGGTTACCTGAACGAGTTTCTGCTGTGGCTGGGGGTGATCGACACCCCGATACGCATTATGTTCACCCCCTCGGCGGTGATCATCGGCCTGGTGTACATCCTGCTGCCGTTTATGGTGATGCCGCTCTACTCCAGCATTGAGAAACTGGATCGCCCGCTGCTGGAAGCGGCGAAAGATCTCGGCGCCAGCAAGCTGCAGACCTTTATCCGCATTATCATCCCGCTGACCATGCCGGGGATCATCGCCGGCTGTCTGCTGGTGATGCTGCCGGCGATGGGGTTGTTCTACGTTTCCGACCTGATGGGCGGCGCCAAGAACCTGCTGATCGGCAACGTGATCAAAAGCCAGTTCCTCAATATCCGCGACTGGCCGTTCGGCGCGGCAACCAGCATTACCTTAACCCTGGTGATGGGCCTGATGCTGTTGATTTACTGGCGCGCGGCGCGCCTGCTGAATAAAAAGGTGGAGCTGGAATGATCGGTCGACTGCTGCGCGGCGGCTTTATGACCGCCATCTACGCGTATCTCTACATCCCTATTATTATTCTGATCGTTAACTCGTTTAACCGGTCGCGCTTCGGCATCAACTGGCAGGGGTTCACCACCGACTGGTATAGCCTGCTGATGAACAACGATAGCCTGCTGCAGGCCGCCCAGCACTCGCTGACCATGGCGGTGCTGTCGGCGACCTTCGCCACCCTTATCGGCTCGCTGACCGCCGTGGCGCTGTACCGTTACCGCTTTCGCGGCAAACCGTTTGTCAGCGGCATGCTGTTTGTGGTGATGATGTCGCCAGATATTGTGATGGCCATCTCTCTGCTGGTGCTGTTTATGCTGATCGGCGTCCAGCTTGGTTTCTGGTCGCTGCTGTTTTCGCATATCACCTTCTGCCTGCCGTTTGTGGTGGTCACCGTTTACTCCCGCCTGAAAGGCTTTGACGTGCGGATGCTGGAGGCGGCGAAAGATCTGGGCGCCAGCGAGATGACCATCCTGCGCAAAATTATCCTGCCGCTGGCCCTGCCGGCGGTAGCCGCTGGGTGGTTGCTGAGCTTCACCCTGTCGATGGATGACGTGGTAGTCTCCTCGTTCGTGACCGGTCCGGGGTATGAAATCCTGCCACTGAAGATCTATTCGATGGTCAAGGTTGGCGTTTCGCCAGAGGTGAACGCCCTGGCCACGATTTTGTTGGTTCTGTCGCTGGTGATGGTCATCGCCAGTCAGTTAATTGCACGTGATAAAACTCAGGGGACGTTAAAATGAAAAAATGGTCACGCCACCTGCTCGCGGCGAGCGCTCTGGCAATCGGCATGGGCGCTGCGCACGCGGACGATAGCAAAACGCTCTATTTCTATAACTGGACCGAGTATGTGCCGCCGGGCCTGCTGGAGCAGTTCACCAAAGAGACCGGCATCAAGGTTATCTATTCGACCTACGAGTCGAACGAAACCATGTACGCCAAGCTCAAAACCTATAAAGACGGCGCGTACGACCTGGTCGTCCCGTCGACCTACTTTGTCGACAAGATGCGCAAAGAAGGCATGCTGCAGAAGATCGATAAGAGCAAGCTGACTAACTTCAGCAACCTCGATCCGCAGATGCTGAATAAACCGTTCGATCCGAATAACGACTACTCCATCCCCTATATCTGGGGGGCGACGGCCATCGGCGTCAACAGCGAGGCGATTGACCCGAAAACTATCACCAGCTGGGCCGACCTGTGGAAGCCGGAATACAAAAGCAGCCTGCTGCTGACCGACGACGCGCGCGAAGTGTTCCAGATGGCGCTGCGTAAGCTGGGCTATTCCGGCAACACCACCGACCCGAAAGAGATTGAAGCCGCCTATAACGAGCTGAAAAAGCTGATGCCCAACGTCGCAGCGTTTAACTCTGATAACCCGGCGAACCCGTATATGGAAGGCGAAGTGAACCTCGGGATGGTATGGAACGGCTCGGCTTACGTCGCCCGCCAGGCCGGTACCCCGCTGGAAGTGATCTGGCCGAAAGAGGGCGGCATCTTCTGGATGGACAGCCTGTCGATCCCGGCGAACGCCAAAAACGTCGACGGCGCGCTGAAGCTGATTAACTTCCTGCTGCGCCCGGATGTCGCCAAACAGGTCGCTGAAACCATCGGTTATCCGACGCCGAACCTTGCGGCGCGCAAGATGCTCAGCCCGGCAGTGGCCAACGATAAATCGCTCTATCCGGACGCCGCAACCATTGAGAAAGGCGAATGGCAGAATGACGTCGGCAGCGCCAGCGCCATTTATGAAGAGTATTACCAGAAGCTGAAAGCGGGCCGTTAATCCCGCAGGGCGGAACCGCGGTTCCGCCCTTTTTTTTGCTCTCACCTTAGCCCCGCAGCGCGCGCCAGAGGAGCGCCGGCAATTTGCGCCAGCGCGGCCGATGGTAAAAATCCACCAGCCGCTGCGCCACCGCTTCCTGCCCCCGGTGGGTGATGAACCAGGGCGGCAGGGGCATCAGCGTCAGTTTGCCATGCCAAAGACTACGCGGAAACGGCCGAAACGGCGCCTCAATCACCGTGCGCTCCGTTTTCTCCAGCATAAAGCTGTTATGCACCTTGCCCCGCCCGCTCTGAATATCGTCGAGCGTGTGGCCGGGAAACGCCCCCCACGGGCAAGGGGCTAACAGGAAGGCCACCCCACTCCAGCAGTTGATCGCCACCGTGCCGTAGCGCAGCTCGGCGATCAGCGCATTAAAACGCTTACGTCCAATCGCTTTGCGGGTGCGCGGGTGGATCACAATATTGGCCCCCAGCGTGCCCTGCAGCCGCTGATTCGCATAGCCGATCGCCTGGCGCAGAAAGCTTTCCGCACTATCGGCCTCAAGACGGGTGACCGACAGCCCCGGGCCAAAGACCTCCTGCTGGCAGAACCCGGGATCATCGTCGGTATTCGCCACAATCAACGGCAGCGCGTCACCGCGGGCTATCTCCAGCGGCTGACGGGCGCGCAGGCGAAAGTCGGTCAGCCGGTTTTCAGCGCCGGGGTAGTAGTCCGGGCGGGTATTCGCGGCGATCAGTCGGTACAGCTGATTCAGCAAGGCCGTCGCAGGCTCCCAGCCTTGCTGCAGGATCAGCACCTGGCTGGCCACGCAGTTAAACCCGCCGTTGTTCATCTTCTGCGTCGCCAGCTGCTGCGCCTGAAAAGCGATGTCCGCCTCGCTCCACGGCCCGGGTACGATAATGGTGGGGCTGACGCCGCCCAGCTCCGAGGTCACCCGACGCGGGTTCAGCGGCGTCCCGGCGGCCCGACGCTGGCGAGCCGTCTCACCCTCGCCCCAGACGATGACGTCATGGGTCTCGCGGGAGCCAGTGATATGGATCTCATCGACAGCGGGATGGGTAGTCAGCCACGCTCCCGCCCGGGCGTCGCCGGTGACGATGCGGAGCGCATCCATGGCAATCACCGGCGCCAGGGCCTGGGCCAGCAGATCGTGCAGATAATCATTCACCGGATTGAGCTTCAGCAGGCAGACCTGATTCTCAATAAACAGCTTGTGTAGCACATCCAGTGGCGCAATCGAGGCCACATTGCCGGCGCCAAGCACCAGCGCCAGCTTGCCCTGCCGCGCGGCAGGCGGGATGTCGTATGCCCGCGCCGCATAGCGGTCGAGATGGGCCCGGGTGACGCCTGGCTGCATCCATATCTCAGCGCGAACACCAGACAGAAGCAGCCGATCCCAGAGCGTGCCGGGCACCACCCGCAGCGCCAGGCGGCCGTCCGCCAGCGCCCGCAGCGGGATCCGCCGCAGAAAGGTCTTCTCCTCCAGTTGCTCCAGGGTGGCGATAAGCCCGTTGCAGCCGACCATTAGCGCGCAGGGGCCCGCCAGCCACTCCTCCCCCGCCAGCGGATCGCCCGCCGGCAGCCCTTTGGCCGCCGCCGCGGCGGCCACCCACGCCGGGGCAATACCAGCCAGGGCATCCTTGATCTGGCGCAGCAGCGCCAGACGACGGTTCACTGAGGTTTCCGCCCAGCGCTGGCGCGCCGCCGACAAGGCGTGCAGGGCCGCATCATACTGAGAACAGGTCGTCAGACCGGGTCGCGCATGGCTCATTTTCCCTCACTCATTAAAATCTCTCCGTAGGCCTGGCGCAGCTGATTTTTGAGCACCTTACCCGTGGCGCTGACCGGCAGCGCATCGACAAATATCACCCGGTCCGGGATCTGCCATTTAGGCACCCGCTTCTCAAACCAGCTCAGCAGATCGGTCTCCTCCACTTCGCCCCCTTCCGCACGGACGCACAGCAGCACCGGCCGCTCGTCCCAGCGCGGATGGCGGGCGGCGATGGCCGCCGCGCTGCGCACCCCCGGATGCGCGATGGCGATATTCTCCAGCTCAACGGTGGAGATCCACTCGCCACCGGACTTGATAATATCCTTTGCCCGATCGCTGATCACCAGATAACCATTGGCGTCGAGCGTACCGATATCACCGGTATCAAACCAGCCTGCCGCGGTCAGGGCGCTCGCGTCCTGACCATAGTATTGCTCTACCACCCAGTGCCCTCTGACCTGCAGATACCCCTGGCTTTGACCATCCCGGGGCAACGGTTCGCCATCCACGTCCACCACCTGCAGTTCGATGCCGAAAATGGGCCGCCCCTGACCGGCGCGCTGCTTTTGCTGCTCCTGTGCCGGGAGCGCGTCATGTTTGCTCAACGGTGTGTTGATGGTGCCGATGGGCGATGTTTCGGTCATTCCCCAGGCGTGGGTCAGCGCAATGCCGTAATCACGCTGAAAGGCCTCGGCCATCGACGGCGGCAGCGCGGAGCCGCCGACCAGCGCACGTTTAAATTCAGGCAGCCGGACCTCTGTCCGGCGCATCGCCGCCAGCAAGCCGGCCCAGATCACCGGTACGCCAAACCCCACCGTCACCTTCTCGGCGGCCAGCAGCTGCAGCAGGCTGTCGCCATCGAGGTGCGGCCCCGGCAGCACCAGCCGCGCGCCGACCATGGCGGCGATAAACGGCGTCCCCCACGCGTTGACATGGAACATCGGCACCACCGGCAACAGGCTGTCCTTCGCCGATATGCCGGCGGCGTCCGGCTGGTTGCCGCTCAGGGCGTGCAGGACCAGCGAACGATGGGTGTTCAATACCCCTTTCGGCCGGCCGGTGGTTCCCGAGGTGTAACAGAGCGAAGCCGGAGTCAGTTCATCGAGCTGCGGCCAGCGATAGTCTGCCATCCCCTGCTGCAACAGATCGTCATAAAACAGCAATGAGGGCAGCTGGCTGAGCGCCGCTTCGCTGCGGGACTCCATCAGCACGACGTGTTTCACCGTCGGCAGCTGCGGCAGCAGCTGCGCTACCAGCGGCAAAAAGGTCTGGTCAAAAAACAGCACTTCATCGGCAGCGTCGTTGAGGATATACCGCAGATGGTCAACCGACAGCCGCGGATTGACGGTGTGCGTCACCCAGCCGCCGGAGGCGACGGCAAAATAGATCTCCAGATGGCAGCGGTTGTTCCATGCCAGCGTGGCGCAGCGGGCGCCCAGCGGCAGCCCCAGCGACGCCAGCGCCGATGCCAGCCGCTGAGCACGGCTGGCCACCTCCCCCCAGCAGCTGCGCTCCTTCTCACCGCCAGTACTCACCGAGACAATCTCGGTCTCGCTGTGATACTGCGCCGCATGGCCGAGCAGCGCGGCAGTGGTGAGATCCTGATAAATCATCGGTGACGGCATGGCGGGGTCTCCTTTACAGACGTCCGGCGGAATCGAGGGGCGCGGCGCGATCGTGCGGGCGCCTATTGAATCTGGTCTACATTTGCCGGTCTGCACAAAAAACGTACAGAAATCAGCGGTCACGCACAAAATAGAGTGGGAAATGGTTCAGAAAGGAAAAGACAAACTCATGACCGGAAGATCATTACTCAGAGAGCGTATCGCCCGACTTCGGGCCGGGCGATAGCGGTGGGGATTTACAGCAGTGCTTTCGCTTTAGCAACCACGTTATCGACGGTGAAGCCGTACTCCTCGAACAGCTGCTCAGCCGGCGCAGACTCACCGAAGGTGGTCATGCCAAC
>ERZ507477.92-NODE-92-length-25031-cov-7.02318_pt1 | contig 25031 bp, 30 predicted proteins | sample MGYA00512653_ERZ507477 | MGnify/ENA metagenome assembly ERZ507477
ATATGTTCAATCATATGATTGATTACCTATCATTGTTCAGTTTTCAAAGATCTGTTTGCTAGTCACTGTCGTGCGCTAGCGACTTGATTATAATACCAAGTTCAGAGTATTTCGTCAAGCACTTTTTAAAACTTTTTTGAATTAAATTCAACGGTTTTAATGATGTGCTGTCATCCGAATTACGCTGTGTCCTAACGACTTGTATTAGTATATCATAAACAAAGAAAACGTCAACATGTTTTTTAATGCTTTTTGCAACTTCATCATTATCTCATTTATATATAAGTTTTTCACCTATTTACCTTGTCGTCATATGTGTACATATACATATAAAAAAGCACCTACTTGCTTAGTATTTTGATAGATGACTAATCATAAATACTATAACAAATACGTGCTTTTTATAATGCTTATTCCGCTATATATGAGTGTTTACGAATTACGAAATGATATAAACCTAGTGCTATGATCATCACAATTGCCGTAATTTGATATAAATGTTGATACCCTAATGCATTTGCAATTAAGGCTAAGATAACCGATCCAGCCCCGACGGCTATATCAAGTGCTAAAAAGTATGTGGCTGTAGAAACGCCTGCACGTTCTATTGGTGCTGATTGAACTGCTAACGCTTGAAATGCAGGTTGAGCTGCTCCATAGCCTAGCCCAAGTAATGGCGCAGTACAAATAATCCCAACCGGAGTCGATACCACTCCAAGAATAGCGAGGCCTACGATAAATAGGCCTACACCAGGATAGATGACGAAGCGTGATCCATATCTAGCATATACTTTACCTACTAATGGTCGGCTAATAATTATCATGAGCGCAAACAAAGCAAAGAACACACTCCCCCATACACCTGCTCCCATACTATTCAATTCAATAGGAATAAATACTAGAACACCAGAGTATGTAAAACCTATAAACAATCCCATTAATGCCCAAGGAAGGCTTCGTTTCTCTATAAATTGAGATATACTCCATCCCTTAGAAGATTTTTGTTTCGGTTTAGCTAACTCTTTTGGCAATCGAATGACATTACTCAAAATAAAAGCTAGTGCAGTCATTATAGTCAGAAAAATATATAGCGCTGAACTTCCATAGGCTTGTAATGTATATAAACCAACAGCAGGCCCTAATACCATAGCAATATTTGAGAATACAGCAAACATATTGATGCCTTCACCTTTGCGTGAAGCAGGCAAAACAACTACGGCCAGTGCTGCCATAACGGTAGTACCTAATGCAAATATAGCGCCATGTATGCCCCGTAGCACAAAAATCGTTTGTAACGATGTGGTTAAATTAAACAACCCCATAATAATGAAGAACAAAACAGATGAAATCAATAAAATTATGCGTTTGTCCAACCCATCAATTAAACGTCCTGCAAAAGGACGACATAAGATGGTCCCGATTTGGAAATATGTCATAGCCAATCCCGCATCTAAAGCGGTGCCACCTAATTCAGCTGTTAAAATTATGGGCAATGCCGCCACTAAGACATATTGGGTCATATAAAAAATGCCACTACTTACACCATAATTGATAAAAGCAGGACTCCATAAACGTTCTGAACTCACTATATCACTCTTTCTACTTAAAACCTTATATAGTCTTTATTGTATGTTATTTCTCTTTGAATCACAATGATCTCACTCATAAGAAAAACCCCAATCGCAATAAAATGCGATTAGGGTTTATAGCTTTCACCATAACAATCAAATTATTGATTGCGAATGTCGTTCTTATTTCTATTTTTCCAGAGCACCCATAAAGATGTAGCGACACAGATGGAGGAGTATGCACCACTGGCGAAACCAATAATCATACATAGAGCGAAGTTTTTTGTTGTATCCCCACCAAATACAAATAGAGATACACAGGCAAACATTACAGTAGCTAATGTATAGATACTACGATGAATACTTTGTGCAATAGAAGCATTCGCCAAATCTTCAAATGTATCAGTACGTTTATGAGTATGAGCATTTTCACGAACGCGGTCAAAGATAACTACAGATTCGTTCATGGAATAACCTACAACGGTTAAGATGGCCGCCAAGAAAGATGCATCGATTTCTAATTGGAAGAATGAGAATACACCTAATACCATAATCAAATCATGGAAAATAGCAGTCAATGCAGATACGGCTATTCTATATTCAAAACGATAAGAAATATAGAGCGCCAATACAGCAAAGGCAATAACAAGATTCAATAGCGCATGTTGCGTTACTTCAGAGCCGATAACAGCACCAACGGTTTCAATACGTTTTACTGTGTTTTCACCGATATCACTATTCAATTTTTCTACTACAGCTGCACTTTCACTTGGCTCCAAGTTACGAGTTCGAATCATAACATCTTCGCCTGCTGTTTCTGCAGTATCACCAGACAATTGAATTTGTGCATTTTCAAGGTCGAATGTTTTCAATACATCACGAACTTGGCTAACCTCTACAGGTTTAGTGAATTGAACCTCTACAATGGTACCACCAGTATAGTCAATACCAAAGTTAAAGCCTTTTGTAAAAATAGAAATTAAACTAATGATTACTAGAATGGAGGAAATCACAAACCACCAACGATGATGTCTAATTACGTTGAAACTCATTTGCGCTTACCTCCTTTCAAAGATTTTGGTGCAAAATCATCAGAACTTTTACTTGGTGAGATATTAGCACCAAACCAGAATGGATGATTAGTAAAGTTACAATCAATTAATAGGCGAAGCAAGAAATGGCTGACAGTAATCGCTGTAAACATACTTACAACAACACCTACGCCCAAGCTGATAGCAAACCCTCTTACCGGACCAGAGCCTAAGAGTGTCAAGATACCAGCTGTGATGATAACGGATACGTTCGCATCAGTGATTGTAGAAAGAGCCCGTTTAAAACCAGCCTCCATAGCAACACGCATGGATTTACCAGAGAAAACCTCTTCCTTAAAACGTTCGAAAATCAGGATGTTCGCATCTACCGCAACACCCATAGACAAGATAATACCCGCAATGCCCGGCAAGGTCATAGTTGCATTAAAACCTTTACCTAACACGAGAAGTAATAACATAACATATACAAGCAATGCTACATTGGCAACAAAGCCGGATAAACGATAGAGCAAAAGTAAGAATACCATGATCATGGCAATACCAGCGCCAAACGCTACTACGGATTTATCCTTTGAATCTTGACCCAAAGAAGGACCTACAGTACGAACTTCAAGGACATTAATTTTTACAGGTAATGCACCAGAACGCAATAAAATTGCTAAATCTTTTGCTTCATCTAAGGACTTACTACCAGAAATAGTAGCCTTACCACCGGTAATAGCTTGTTGTACTACAGGATTTGTTAAAACTTCACCATCTAGAGTAATGGAAATATGACGACCGATATTTTTAGATGTTAAATCAGCAAATTTCTTTGCCCCTTCATCACTAAGCTCGATAGCAACTAGAGGTTGTTTGTTTTGACCCATTTCCTCTTTTGCATCTTTAAGGTCATCACCGGTCATAACAGTTTCGCCTTTTTCATTTTTAAATTCAAGGACCGCTGTTTTACCGATACGTTTCATTGCTTCATCAGGATCTTTAACACCTGGTAATTCAATGATAATACGTTTTGCCCCTTCCCGTTGTACAATAGGTTCGGACAAACCCATTTCATTAATGCGTCGTTCAAGAATTTGTTTTGCTCGTTCTACCGCATCATTATCAGCTGTACCATGCTCAGTATCCTCTGCTTCTAGCACAATATGCGTACCACCTTGTAAATCAAGGCCTTGCTTTAATGAACCGGCTAGGGGTCCAATAAAATACGCAAAACAACCAATAATTGCAGCAATAACGACTAAGAATTTAACTATAGCCTTGCCTTTCAAAATCGTTGCTCCCTTCTAAATAACATGAATTACACCCTGTTCTGTAACGATAGCCGGCATACGTTGATCATAGCGTTCCATCGGAATCGGGTTTTTCATAATTTGCGCTTCCCATGCGACACCAATATAGTTCGATGGTGAAAGCTCCTTAAGAAAACGGTCATAATAACCATTTCCCATTCCCATACGACCACCAAGCCGATCAAATCCGGCACCAGGCACTAATACAAAATCAATATCCTTAGGGTTTATGATTTCATAGGGCTCCTTTGGGACACGGATATTTAGGACGCCATGCACTACATCGTGAAGATTATGAAGTCGTACAGCAATCATCGTAGTCTTATCAGTACAAACAGGTACATAAACGCGTTTACCTGCCTGTAAAGCATGTTCTATAACATCATCCAAATTGGCTTCTTTAGGCATCGCCAAATAGGCCATAATCGATTGTGCCTGTTCATACTGAGGTAATTGAACAATCTCGTGACACAGCTTAGGTGCCCAAGATTCACAATCTGCAATAGATAAAGCAGCGCGCTGGGACTTGCACGCCTGGCGCACTGCTTCTTTTGTTATCATTACTTAGTTTCCTTATTTTTTTTAGAAACTACGGATGCGATAGCAGTACGAGCAAATGTCATTTCTACTTTTTCCGCTACTTGTACCTTAACTTTTTCATCATCAAGTTCGATAATTTCGCCATAGATACCACCAATAGTTACAATTTTTTGGCCTTTTTTCAAGCTGCTCAACAAATTAGTACGTTCTTTTTGTTGTTTCTTTTGTGGACGCCACAACAAGAAATAAAAAATTACGACCATCAAAAGGATTGGCCAGCTAGTTTGTAAAATTTGTTCGATATCACCCATGGGTAATCCTCCTCACTAAAATTCATCTTATCTTTATAAGTATATCTATTCAAAATGAATTTGACTAGTTTTTTTATATTATTTATTAAAGTTATCCCAAAATTGCATTCTAAATTGAGGGAATCGATCCTCTAAAATAGCTTTACGCATCTGGCGCATAAACTCTAATAAGAAATATAAATTATGGTATGTAACAAGTCTCAATGCTAAAATTTCTTCCGCCTTATATAAGTGGCGTAAATAAGCACGAGAATAGTTTTTACATGTATAACATTGACAACCTTCTTCAAGAGGGCCCCAGTCATGCGCATATTGAGCATTTCGAATATTAAGACGCCCATGCCAAGTCATGGCCATCCCATTTCGCGCAACTCGTGTAGGATATACGCAGTCAAACATATCAATACCGCGAGCCACCCCTTCTACCAAACAGTCGGCTGTACCAACGCCCATCAAATAGCGAGCTTTATTGGTTGGCAACAATGGTGTTGTATATTCGAGAATTTCATTCATCAAATCATGTGGTTCCCCTACGGATAAACCACCAATGCTGTATCCTTCAAAGTCCATCGCCACTAATTCAGCTGCACTTTGTTTGCGTAAGTCTTTATACATACCGCCTTGCACAATACCGAACATACCTTGTCTATCATGAGCATGACGAGCCTCTTGGCATCGATGTGCCCAACGCGTAGTACGCGCTGTAGAGCGTTTCGCATAATCATGTTCTGCAGGATAAGGAATACATTCATCAAAGGCCATCGCAATATCAGATCCAAGTTGTTCCTGTACTTTTGTGGCCACCTCCGGGGAAAGAAATTGTTTAGATCCATCGATATGAGATCTAAATGTTACGCCTTCTTCGGTAATCTTACGCATATCGCCTAAGCTGAATACTTGGAAACCACCACTATCCGTAAGGATTGCTTGATCCCAGTTCATAAATTTATGAAGGCCACCAGCTTCCTCTACGAGCTCAGGGCCAGGTCTTAGGAATAAATGATAGGTGTTACTTAAAATCACTTGTGACCCAATGGCCTTTAACTCTTCTGGCGTCATCGTTTTTACTGTCGCCTGTGTCCCAACGGGCATAAACATAGGTGTTTCATACGTACCGTGTGGCGTATGTAACAATCCCGCACGGGCACCCGTATGAGGACAAGTTTTCTGTAATTCATATGTAATACTCGGCATAGAATCTCCTAACGTATAAACATAGCATCGCCAAAACTAAAGAATCGATATCGTTCTTTTACAGCTGCTTTATAAGCTGCTAAACAATGTTCACGACCGGCTAGTGCACTAATGAGCATTAATAATGTAGATTGTGGTAAATGGAAATTGGTTACCAATGCATCTACCATCTTAAATTTATAGCCCGGATAGATAAAGATTTTTGTCCACCCACTTGTGGCATGTAGTATACCATCATCAGTAGAGGCTGATTCCAAGGTGCGAATCGATGTAGTACCTACTGCAATAATACGCTTACCCTTAGATTTTGCTTCATTAATACGACTCGCTGTATCTTCAGATACGCTGTAGAATTCGCTATGCATATCGTGATCTTCAATAGTTTCTACGGATACAGGTCTAAAGGTACCTAAACCAACATGAAGGGTAACAAACTCGAGTTCTACACCTTTAGCTTTAATTTTCTCTAATAGTTCCGGTGTAAAGTGTAGTCCCGCTGTTGGAGCCGCAGCAGATCCCTTTTCCTTTGCATACACCGTTTGATAGCGATCCTTATCCTCAAGTTTTTCATGAATATATGGTGGTAACGGCATTTCACCAATTTCTTGAATAATATCATCAAATACACCATCGCAGGTAAATTCCACGATACGACCGCCAAAATCGGTTTTATCTAGCACAGTTGCTTTCAAACGATCATCAAACACGATGACCTGTCCAATCGGACATTTCTTACCTGGTTTAACGAGACATTCCCAGCGATTTTCTCCACATGGTGTAAGTAATAAAACCTCCACCTTGCCACCGGAACCCTCTCGTTGACCATATAATCGAGCTGGGATAACCTTCGTATTATTAAAAACGAGGACATCTCCTGCTTGTAATTCATCAAGTAAATCGTAAAAATGTGCTTTATGTGTATACTCACCAGTTATTTTATCCAATGTAAGCAACCGCGATGTGTCGCGAGGCTCTACAGGATGTTGAGCAATAAGCTCCTCTGGTAAATCATAATCAAAATCTGTAACTTTCATTCTTATCCTTAATACATTTTCTTCAATGTAATACCACTATAATAGTGTCTTAAAATTGTTTGATAATAATTAGTGTCCCCCGTACCAGCTCGTTTTGCCATTTCAGCGGCGCCCCATTGTGACATACCAAGACCATGGCCCCACCCATGACCTTTAATGTACACTGTATCATTCTTGCCTGTGAAAGTATGATACGCTTTACCGGTTGAACTTGCTGGATTTTGATTGACATAAAAATCAAATAATGTTGACTTTAAACCTAACATGCCCCGTAAATCATCACCACTTACCGTAACCTTACCAGCAGTACCAACGAAGGTCGCCGATTTAATACGCCCAGACACGCCTCTATCGGCTGTGGCCTTGCCAGGATTGCCCAATGGGGTTAATTGAATACTCTTCAACTTACCCACGCCCTTACTAGCAGCATTTAACTTGCCCTCTAAAGCGCTACGGCTTGTAGATACCGTCCAATTTGACGCACTAGAATTACTATTTGAAAAGTCTTTAACACCTTTCAAGTACGGAATATCATTGCCCCATACATTGACGCTGTCCTCTGTATAACCACCACCATCAGAATGGAATAATGCATTAATAGGACGATTGTTATATAGCATAACAACGCCTTTAGTATGATTAACAGCAGCCGTAGTGCTTTGTGTTTCGCCGCTCACACCACCATATACTTGATGATCTGTAGAAGTGCTCACATCATAGAGCTGATTTTTATTTTGCTCCATCGTATGCAGTGCATACGTACGAGCCGCCACAGCTTGCGCTTCTAAGGCCGCTGCTGGCCAAGATGGAATCGCCTCTTGTGGAACAACACCATATAAATACGATTCCAATGGAACTGCATTAATAACCATCATAGCTCCATTATTGGCCCGCAATGTAAGAGCCCCTCGATACGCTTTGCCTTCAAAGGTAAAAATGTCACCACTCGTAGGTTTTAATGTGACAACAGAATCAAGAGCTTTGCCATTAACAGCAATCTTATTGCCTCGTACACCTACGGATATAACCTTATGACTACCAACCTTACCATTATTGTTAGTAAGAACGGTTACACCATTTGCACTCGATACGGAGGCATCTTGACGGCGAGATCCAAGTAAAACGCGAACATCCGGTGTATTTTCTACACGAACGCGCGTTGTTGCTTGTTCTACTTGATTCTTCGTCACCACCGCGGCCGTTGCACGAGACGTTGTAGCAGGAGTTGTACCCTTAGGTTTAACAGTAGTAGCCACAACCTTTGGTTTAGCACTCGCTACAGTCGTACCCTTTGGTTTTACACTTGATTGTGCGTTAACCTTAGTTTTAACAGTTGTAGTTGCTGTAACTTTAGGTCTAATAGTCGTAGATGTAGTAACCTTTGGCGCCGGTTTTGTAACAAGCGGTTTAAACGTGGATTTTCCAATAGTTCCACGCACAGCTTTTACAGGAGTTTTTCCCGACATCGTTGTTGATGATTTTGCCACAACAGGTTTTGTTCCCCATTTACCTACTACCTGTGCAGCCTCAACAGTTGCAAAACTATGAATGCCTAACAATAATGTTGTCATAATCATTAATGGTAATTGTTTCTTTTTCATTTTATTTCCCTGTTTGCGAAATACCTAGATGATCATAAGCCAATTTAGTAGCCACACGCCCCCGCGGTGTTCTACCTAAAAATCCCAATTGCATCAAATATGGTTCATACACATCTTCGATGGTATCTCTCTCTTCACTGACGGCAGCCGCTATTGTTTCTATCCCCACAGGGCCACCATCATAATTTTCAATAATACACTTCAACACTCGTCTATCAATGCGGTCAAGTCCCATCTTATCCACATGTAGACGTTTTAGCGCTTCATCTGCAATATCCGCAGTAATAACGCCATTCCCCACAACTTGTGCAAAATCGCGAACTCGTTTTAACAATCGATTCGCAATACGCGGTGTTCCTCTCGAGCGTCGAGCAATCTCACTAGCACCAGCTTGCTCAATGCCGATATGTAAGATATCCGCTGCACGAGTTACGATAAATTCTAATTCTTCTTGTTTGTAATATTCCAATCGACTCACGATACCGAATCGATCACGCAATGGAGCAGCCAAAGCACCCGCCCGTGTCGTCGCACCAACCAAGGTAAATTTCGGTAAATCAATGCGGACGGAACGTGCACTTGGTCCCTTGCCGATGATGATATCCAAGGCATAGTCCTCCATAGCAGAGTACAATACCTCTTCTACACTTCGTGAAAGTCGATGAATCTCATCGATAAACAAAACATCATGTTCATCAAGATTCGTCAAAATAGCAGCTAAATCGCCGGCTTTTTCTATAGCAGGACCTGATGTTATACGAAAATTAACACCCAGTTCATTAGCAATAATGCCTGCTAATGTGGTCTTACCTAGCCCCGGAGGACCATATAACAGAACATGATCTAAGGCTTCACCACGCTGTTTAGTAGCTTGAATATAAATATTCAGATTATCCTTAGCCTCTCGTTGGCCAATATACTCATTAAAATACTTAGGTCTCAGACTATATTGCCACACGTCCTCTTCTCGATCACCGCCGCCTACGAGGCGTACTTCTTCGTTCATGGCTAACGTCCTTTCCCAAGTTCAACTAAACAAGCTTTTATCAACGCAGATACATCTTTTGAACCATCGTTTAAGGATTCAACTAGTGCTTCCACATCTTTTTGCGCATATCCTAATGATACCAGTGCCTCAATCGCCTCCCCGCTCGGTCCGCTATGAGTAACACTAATTGGTTGGACGGCTGCAGGTGTTTCAACACTAATCTGAGTCATCTTCGCTAACTTATCCTTTAATTCTAGGACAAGACGCTCTGCCGACTTTTTCCCTATGCCCGGTAATTTTGTTAATTGTTGTACCTGACCATTAATAACAGCCAATTTGAAAGCCTCTGGCGTCATGCCGGACAATATGCCTAAGCCTACCTTTGGCCCAATACCAGAAACAGAAATGAGCAGAATAAAAAGTTCGTACTCATCCTCTGTCCAAAATCCGTATAGTTGCATTGCATCTTCCCGAACATTAAGATAGGTAAACAATGTGGCCTCTTGCCCCTCTATTAATTGTTGTCGTGTAGTGGTTGGCACACACACACGGTACCCTACACCATGTACATCTACATAACAAGATTCCTTGAATAGATGTGTTACAATGCCTCGTACATACCCAATCATTTAATTAACCTCATCAATCTATCTTGGTGAGAACTATGCGCCGTACAAATGGCGACTGCTAATGCATCCGCCGTATCATCGGGCTTAATTTTCTCACGAATCCCCAAAATATTCATGGTCATGTAAATAACCTGATTTTTATCGGCCTTACCATAACCGGTAACAGCCTGTTTAATTTGTAATGGCGTATATTCATATATAGGTATCCTCTGTTGCTCTGCGGCCAGCAATATAACCCCACGAGCTTGACCTACCTTAATCGCCGTCGTTACATTACGATTAAAAAAGAGTTCTTCTACACCAAATTTATCCGGCTTATATTCCTCTAAAATATCGCTTAAATCATTAAATAAGATTTCTAAACGCTGTGCATCCGTCAGCTCCTTCGGGGTCGTAATAGCCCCATAGGCTACTGGCGTTAGCTTGCTTCCCTGCACGTCAATAATGCCATAGCCACAAATTGCCGTACCTGGGTCGATTCCTATAATCCGCACTCCATCCCCCTCAGTTTAAAAATGAGATAAGCCAAAGCTTACCTCGTAACACTCACAATCTATTTTATTATAGCATATTAGAACATCGAAATTCATGAAATCACGATATTTTTATTACCTTTTTACAAGGAGAAACTAGACGAAGATAAAAAATGAGGAGTGCTCCTAGAGCACTCCCTGTTTCTATTATTCTTCTTCGTCGTCTGGCAAAATACCATTGTGATATACGTTTTGTACGTCATCAAGGTCATCCAAAACATCGAGCATTTTTTGCATTTTTACAGCATCGTCACCAGATAATTCGATTGTTGTATCTGGAATCATGGTAATCTTTGCCACTTCAGTTTCTATGCCCGCATCAGCCAATGCTTGTTCTACTGCATCAAAATCTTCTGGCGTTGTATAGATTTCAAATACATCATCTTCCGCTTTAAGATCTTCTGCACCCGCATCAAGAGCCAACAATGTCAATTCATCTTCATCGTGACCTTCTTTATCGATAACGAATACGCCTTTAGATTTAAACATCCAACCTACACAACCGCTTTCACCAAGATTACCACCTTGTTTGGAGAAGGCATGGCGCACATCGGCAGCCGCACGATTACGATTATCCGTCATAACCTCTACGGTAACAGCAACGCCGGCAGGGCCATAACCTTCGTATACGATTTCCTCGTATGCGTTCATATCCGTAGCACCAACGCCTTTATCAATGGCACGTTGAATATTATCCTTAGGAATATTGTTTTCACGAGCTTTTTGCAAAGCCAATTTCAAGCGCATATTACCTGTTGGATCGGCACCACCCATGCGTGCTGCTACGGTAATTTCACGACCGATTTTCGTAGCTAATTTAGCCTTCAACGCATCGGTTTTACCTTTTTTATGTTTAATATTTGCCCATTTTGAATGTCCTGACATAGACGCCTCCTATTTATTCCACCATGCTTCGCCCCGTAATCGATCCAAGATGATTGAAACGGCACTACGCACAGATAAATGATTGTATTCACCGTGGCCATATATAGGTTCTAAAATATAGTCAAAGCTTTCCATCGTTTCTTTTGTCATACCATAACCGGTACCAAATAATACTAACACAGGGCGGCCCTCATTTTCAAGATGTTCACGCATCCGTGCATAGGAAATTGTATTATCATAGGTCCGAGCATCGGTAGTTGCTATGATGGGTTTCACCCCTTCTAATTCCTCGATAGTACGCACTGCCACAGCGATAGAATTAACGAGTTCAACGCCTGTGAAAGCATCTTTTCTATCTGGATTATAAGTACTACCAAAACCAGATTTCCAATGTTCCATAATGGTAGCCGCTAACTCTCGTTGAGCTGGGATATTATGAATCACAAAATATTTAGACACATCATAGGTAATAGATGCGCGCGCAATATCGTGAATATCATAATTTGTAATGGCCGTCGTTATTACCTCTTTATGTTTATTCATAATAGGATAATGAACGAGTCCAATATATAAATTCGCCAATACTATATCTCCTAAATCTTAAACAACGTTTATCAATACATAGTACCACCATATCCATTACGAAGCACTAGACCTCGCACCAGCACTACCAAAGCCAGACTTTTGCCCTATAGATGATGCTTTCTTACTTCTACTATTCTCATAACTACGAAAGCTTCTTCCACCTCCATAGCCATGTATAGTTGATCCTGATGACGTATATTCATTAGGTTGTTCATACGGTTTTAATGGCGATACTGCGCGATATGTCATAGTTCGTCCATCCATACGTGCCGTAGGAGGATTAAACCCATGAAACATATAATACCCAGCTGCAATAGTTGGTAACAAACTTGCCAAACCAGCATCCCACACTAAGTTTCCACCATTATCACGGTGAAAGGTAACTGAACGATTATCATCATACAAGGCGGTTTCTTTTCCATCGCCATGGTTTAAAAGAGAATACCGATTACCTTGACTATCCTTTAATCGAACCTCCCCCTCATTTGCCTCTGGATAAACCTTATCACACACAGCATAGGAGATATCATTCCAGTATGAATACACACCTACAAGACCAGCAACTGCGGCGAAAGCACCTGTAAGGTATATGGTTTTCTTACTTGGCTTATACATAAAACGCTCCCTTAGTGCACAGCACCGCTAATAACAAGAGCAAGACCAACGAAAATGCCAAATACAAGAATACCAGCCGCTGTATTACCACGCATAATTTCTTCGGATAATTTATATTTACGATGCCAAATATTGATAAACATATAGCCCGTTACAAATAGTATAATACCTAGCACAGCATATACAACACTGGCTACAATGCCATGTAACAAGGAAGTATCAGCTGTAGTCACGGCTGGTGACATGATAACAGCGCGCAAAATTTCACCGATACCGATAAATGATCCCGCTGAAAGCCACGCTACAGCACAGTTACCACGCTTAATTTCTTCACTAAATTTTCCAGGCACGAAGAAATCGATAACCGTATTCGCCGTCAACATCAATATAATGCCAAAGCAAGCATAAAAAATTGTCAATAATACATCTGGTATATAAATCATAATAAGCCTCCTAATAATATAATTTTGTATTGGATGTGTTGTTAGAGTTGCTGGTAGGATACAAGCGTTCGCGTCCCGTATTATCCCCTAGGCGAACCATGGTCGCATAGTTATCGAGTATATGAGAGCTGATTAATGTACGATCAATAATTTTCCAATCCTCTTGTGTCAATTTTGATTGTTCACATACCTTAACCTTAGTTTGTCCATCCATATTAGTGATGAGATACACCAAGTCCCCAGAATAAAATACAATAACTTCATGTCCTTCTTCTAAGTTATCCCGCTCATTCTTAATATCACCATTCACAGAGTCAATCAAGTCTAATGCGGTGCTAACAGGATCTAGTGTAGACGTGTATACATAGTCGCTATCCGAATCTGTTTTTGTATAATATGCAGATGTGTCATGCATATGTTCTTTAACCGTATAAGGCACTCCAAACATAGCGCGTATACTATGCCAAGACAAATCATTGTCCGACCAAAACAGAAATAGTAAAAATAGTACACCATACCCCACGCCAACAGCAATAGATCCGAACCTCTTTTTCATTGATTTGTTACGCATCTTTTGCTTAATAGCTTGAGCGGCTGCATCATTACAAAGGCGAATGTTCACTAATGGCACTCGTGATCCCTCGGCAAACATTTTTTCACCTTCAAACCACTCTTCTTCAAAGAAGACACTAGCACCACCTTCACAAGGCAGCTGATATTCTCGATATCCTGCGCGGTCCCCTACGGAGGCACCACTTTCACCATCCACATCGACAACCTTTTCTAAACCGATTTGATGTAATGTAAAATCTTTCCCCGGCCTTGTATGAAAGGATGTTCTAGATACGGTACACCATTCATTATCATTATACTCAATGGTTAACCATATTTTATCGATTCCTTCAACAGCCTCTAGTCCATATTCATGCCAATAATCACCTGGTGATTTGGTCATAGACGGCTGGCCCCTATAGGATTGTTCCTTATCTGCTTTTGGAATAATCTCTATATATTTAATTTTCTCAGTGATTACATAACGGCTGCCATGAACCTCTAAGACATCATAACAATTAAACTCCATACGCACCCTCGCTAAAATAGACATAACCACAACTGCTGCGAAGTACACCTATTATCCTTTGTTTAACCATACTCTATATGGTCAAAAATTACATAGTATTTCTCTTACTCTATTAGTAATGGTACAAAATATGCTTCTGTACCAGCTATCTCTTCCGGAGAAAAACGGCATCCTACCGCGGAGGCTTGATCACCAAGCATAAAACAGGATAAGGTTAAAAATCCATCTTTCACTCCACAATCCACTGTATGAGTAAAACGTTTCTGCTGTATAAAGTCTTGATACATCACCTTTTTACTGTCGCGACAAACGATATCGTCATAGTTATCAACTAGCTTTTCCATGTAAAGCTCAGATGAATCACCACGCTTTTGAACAACTTGTACATGCCTTCCTTCACGGCCCCAAATCTCCTTTTGAATATAAAGGCCATCATCAAGAGCTGAAAAATCATTTTCAAAATAGGATGGTGCCAAATAACGCTCGATGATATCTCGATCCGGTTTCGTAAAAAATTGATCTGTTAAATACAACGCATACACTAAGGACATAAAGGATTTATTTTGTAAAATAATTGACTCTGGCGGATTAAAAAGAGCGAATGTATCATCCTCATACAAATCTAAGAACATTTCACCCAAAGGTTCGCCATCTGGTGTTTGTTCATCAATTAAAAGCTCCATGGGATGCAATCGATACAATAGGGTCGCATGACTACCATCTTCTAAAGGAATGCCCTCATCATCAATCTTCATATCATAAAAGGATATGAATCGCGTATCTGCCTCAGGACACGCTGTTTTTAATTCCTTCATAAGGAATTGTGTTGTACCGTAGTCTTCAAAATAATCATGAAAGCAGGAGAATACAAAAGGATTCTTAGGGAGGCTCTCTCTATTTGCCCGCATAAATTCATATTGGTTTCTACCATACTTAGCAGATAAAACAGCGTCATACATGCGCTTTAAAAATGTATGTAATTCTTTTTGGCATTCTATATTAGGATGTTTTCGTCCTACATAATTAGCTGCCACTTCATTGGCATAATAGCTTTCAATAAGAAAACATGGCGTATCTGCATTAAGTTCTACCATCCGCAAATTGCCATTTACATCGAGAACAAAATCAAAGCGTGATAACCACGTCGGTAACCCTAAGGCATTCGACTTATGTAAATAAGGAATTAAATTATCTGGCATATCCATATTTCGAGCAAAGTCATCTGGTGCCATTTGAAATACTTTTGCAGCTTTACAAAATATTTGAAATAATCTACGTGAAGCATGGCGAATTTCATCGTAAAAGTCGGATGAAAAGGCCTGCATAGACAAGGAAGGATACCGATCATCATACCCTTCATATTCCACGAAATTAAATATGTTTCTATCAAGCTCATCAATATAGGATTTCATTGTTCATCCTTTCATTAAGAGGCACCGCTCGAAGTTCGAGCCCCTACACTACCAAAGCCATACTTTTCACCAATTCTATGTGCTCGATTACTCGTTTTAGTATTGTAACGATTTCTAGTCATTTCATTAATAGTTCTAGCCACTCTTGCACTATTAGATTTACTAGCGCCTGTACTTGCATCAAAAGGGGTAAGAGGTGATGTAGCGCGATAGGTCATACTAGGTGCATCCATATATGCCGTTGGAGCTGAAAAACCATGAAATGCATAGTATCCTACCGCCAAAGTCGGAATCAAACTAGCTAAGCCTGCATCCCATATAATATCACCCTTCTCATCACGATGAAAGGTAACAGATTTTTCTGCATCATCATAGAGTGCCGTTTCTTTTCCATCACCATGATTAATCAAGGTATAGCTTTTACCTTCATCATCTATGAGCCGTACTTCACCATTATTCGATTCTGGTTTGACCACATCACATAGAGCATAACTTATATCATCCCAATAGGAATAAACACCTACAAGAGCTACTATAGATGTAAAGGCTATGGCTATGTAAACAGTATTCTTACTTGGTTCATACATATAATATTCCTTCGTTTGATTTCGTAACTGAAATCAATACTATCTCAATCTTTTATTATATTTGATAACGTCTTACGTCCCTGCTTATTCTTTAATTCCACCATATACGCATATCGTAACAATATTTCACTGTCATTTCTAATAGTCGCTATGCGTGTATTCTCCGAATCTGACAAGTTTTTTAATTCCCCCACTTCAACATACGTAGTGCCATCAACCACACTAATAACAGATACCTCTTTAGTCGTATAAATGACAATCCATCGCTCAGGAGACTTAGTGTCTTGTTTAATGTTATAAACCTTGCCATACACAGCATCGATAAGATCGATAGCCGTTGCATTAGGATCTTGCTTTGACGTATATACCATCAAACCGTCTTTTGTGCCTTGCGGTTCATAATAATAGGAATCTTTAATGCGCTCTTCCATGGTATATGGGAATCCTACTTCATCACGCAATTCATGCCAAGTCATATCTCCTACGAATAAATAACCCAAAAAGAATAAAATGATTCCCCAACTCAGACCCAATCGTGTCCATTCTTTTCTACGAGCTGCATTACGAATCTTTTTACTCACTGCTTGAGCAGCCTGATCTCGCCGTCGATGTACATCAGACAAACGAATCCGCTCACCTTGAGCCTGATCCGTCAAACCACCATGCCAGTCCTCCATAAAGAATACATGGGTTTTATCCTTTTTAATTGATCTATATTCTTTATAATCGGCCTTATCACCGCTTCTAGCTTTACTTTCGCCATTAACAGACATGACGCGTTGTAAGCCTTTATCGTACAGTTTATATCCCTTTAGGCGGCGTTGAACGTAAAACAGTCTCTGAAAAGGTACAATAGTCTTTTTCTCCATTTACAATGGTGAGCCATTTTTTATCTTCACCATCCACTGGCATAAGACCATATTCGGTCCAATTCTTAGCCCCTTTATGAGTACCTAGTTCATTATTATACATTTCATCATTAAGAGTATAATTCACTGTCTTTTCTATGATGAATTCTTGATAGGAGATAACTTCAGTAACTACGTATCGCTTTTCCTGAATCTCTACAACATCATAACACTTAAAATTCATAGCCTAGACTCTTCTTCAACAATCTCTTTTAAAAGTTTAACTTCCTCTTTTGTTAATGGTCGTTCCAATAAATCGGGCCGCAACAATCGTGTCCGCTTTAAGGCTTCCTTTTGTCGCCACGTAGCAATGTTTTTATGATGACCGCTACGCAATACGTCAGGAACAACCCAGCCTCTGAATTCTGGAGGCTTTGTATATTGAGGACATTCTAATAAAGGCTCATAAAAGGAATCCTCTTGGGCCCCACTAGCAGCCCCTAATACGCCGGGAATCATGCGAGCCACCGCATCAACTACAACCATAGCAGGCAACTCGCCACCTGTTAATACATAGTCACCAATGGAAATGGTTTCATCCACTAGGTGCTCCTCCACGCGATAGTCTACACCTTCATAATGTCCACATACGAGAATCAGTTGATCATAGTTTGCCAGTTCTCGAGCCTTTTCCTGTGTGAAAGGTTGACCCGTAGGGCCCATAAATACAATGCGACGTCGTATACTTTCACCAGGATGACCAATGAGGCTCATCTCATCACAGATCTCATCCGTTTCATAGGTACCATTAATAGCGTTATCATAGTTAGAGACAACAGATTCTACGGCCTCAAAAATAGGAGGCGCCATCATAAGCATACCTGCCCCACCACCATACGGTGTATCATCCACTTGTCCATGTTTATTATGACTAAAATTGCGCGGATTCGTCACAGACATATCTAGCCGTCCCGCCTCAATGGCGCGTTTAATGATGGAATGACTAAAGAAGGCATCAAAAAACTCTGGAAACAAGGATATAATATCTATTTTCACAACAGGCCTCCCCCGAATACACTTATTATTATCATATATCTATATATAGCTATCTTATAATTAATTCTATCATAAGACACCTATAAATAGATATAAAAAAACCGCCTAAATGGATTATACCCACTCAGGCGGATCAACGATCATCATGCGTTTGTCCATATCGATGTCAATGATAACATCATCAATGGCTGCAAACAATTGATCTGGTTCCCCTTCTTTGGAAACCACATATACATCATTAGCTCCCGGTTGTAATACATCCGTCAATGTACCAAGTACATTGCCCTTTGTATCTTGCACCTCAAGGCCAATCATATCAAAGATATAGTAACGGCCTTCTGGTAATTCTACCAAATCTTCACGACGTACTTGAATCTCTTTCTTAGAGAATAATTCAGCGGTGTTGCGATCAGGAATTTCCTTAAACGAAGCTAATACGAATTGTTTATGAAATCGTGCGGATGCAACGTGGTATTCTTTACCATCGATGTAACAGGCATCCATATGCATGAACCGTTCTGGAAAATCGGTTCTAGGCATAATACGAAGATCACCCCGCACGCCGTGCGGGGCGATGATAACACCTATAGTGATGAAATCGTTAGGCTTCATTATTGACGAAACGCAACGATTTTACCGTCTTCTAATAGGATTTCAGCGCCCATCATGGCATCCAAATTATCCCCGATTTTAACGGTAACTGTTTGCTCTAATGTACCTTGAGGAATTTCAGTCCCCAATGTCAATTCTTGAGCGTCTTTCAATTTAGCTGTTACTTCTTCTTTGAAAGCCAAGCGTTTATTTTTCTCTTCGTCGATTTGTTGACGAATTGCAGTAAGACTTGTCGCATCAACTTTAGCTGCATCAGCTAAAATACGTTGAGCTTGAAACTCAATTGCTTCCAAATCTTTATTCACCATATCAAGGCGAGTTTCAAGATCGGATACAATTTTCGCTTTCAAATCTTCTGTTACTTTTGCTTTTACTGCTACAGGGACACGTAATGTCATTTCTTCCATTGGAACACTCCCCTTTTAGACAATATCAACAGATATCTTTTTGTTCTCTTTAATAGCCGCCGCTTTCACCACAGAGCGAATTGCTTTTGCAATTCGACCTTGTTTTCCGATGACTTTACCCATATCCTCTGGAGCTACATGAAGTTCATAGACCTCAACATTGCCCTTTTGGACCATGGTAACAGAAACGGCATCAGGCTGCTTCACTAATGATTTCGCAATTAATGAAATTAATTCTATCATCACAGTATGCCTCTCTATTAATTACTTTTTAGCGTCTGCAAATTTTTGCATAACGCCTTGTTTTTTGAACAAGGAGCGAACAGTGTCAGTAGGCTGAGCACCTTTAGCTAACCAAGCCAAAGCTTTTTCTTCGTCTACATTAACGATAGCTGGTTGTTTAGTAGCATCATATTGACCAATTGTGTCAACAGGACGACCTTCACGTGGAGCACGTGCGTCAGCAACTACGATACGGTAGAAAGGAGCTTTTTTAGCACCTAAACGAGTCAAACGAATTTTTAACATGTGGGATTCACCTCCTTATAATGATGTGCTGGACAGGTTCAGCGCCCCTGTCCATGTATTACATAAACGGTAATTTTGGCATTCCAGGGAAGCCACCCTTACCGCCACGCAATCCTTGTAAACGCTTCATCATCTTCCGCGCTTCTTCGAATTGTTTTAATAAGCGATTGACGTCTTGTACTTGTGTACCTGACCCCATCGCAATACGCTTACGACGAGAACCATTTAAAATATTTGGATCTTGTCGTTCTGCAGCCGTCATGGATTTGATGATAGCCTCAATGCGACGTACTTCTTTACTATTCAAATCAAGGTCTTTTAATTGATCCTTAATTTGACCCATGCCTGGTAACATGCCAATAATATTTTGCAATGGCCCTAACTTTCTCACCTGATTCATCTGTTTCAAGAAATCATCTAAGGTGAAATTATTTTTCGCCATCTTTTGCGCCATTTCACGAGCTTCTTCTTCATCAATAGCGCCTTGTACGCTTTCAATAAGAGTTTTGAAATCCCCTAAATCGAGGATACGAGAAGCCATACGGTCTGGATAGAATACATCAAAACCATCCATCTTTTCGCTTACGCCCGTAAACTTGATTGGCAAACCGGTTACAGCCTTAATGGATAACGCAGCACCACCACGCGCATCGCCATCGAGTTTAGTAAGGATAACACCGTCAACGCCTAACTTTTCATTAAACGTTTGTGCTGTCGTCACCGCGTCCTGACCAATCATAGAGTCTACAACGAGTAGAATTTCATGAGGTCGAACAGCAGCTTTAATGTTGGACAACTCATCCATGAGGACTTCGTCAATAGCCAAACGACCTGCTGTATCGATGATAACAACATCTTTCAACATATGCGTGCTTTGCTCTACGGCACGACGCGCAATATCTACTGGATTAGCTCCTGGTGTTTCATCAGCAAATACAGGGATATCGATTTGCTTACCTACTACTTGCAATTGCTTAATCGCTGCTGGACGGTATACGTCGGCTGCAACAAGCATTGGATGTTTACCTTGTTTGCGAAGGTATACAGCCAATTTACCAGCCGTAGTCGTTTTACCAGCACCTTGTAAACCAACAAGCATAATAATTGTTGGAGGCTTACTGGAAATCATGATACGGCTTTGCGTACCACCTAGGAGAGCTGTCAACTCATCATTAACGATTTTAATAACCGTTTGAGCTGGGTTCAAGGATCCGAACACCTCTTCACCAAGGGCCTTTTCTTTAATGGATTTAACGAAATCTTTCGCCACCATAAAGTTTACGTCCGCTTCTAAGAGAGCAGTTCGTACCTGACGCAACGCAAGATTGACATCTTCTTCTGTAATTTTGCCCTTACCTTTTAAGGATTTAAAGGCGTCTTGCAGTTTTTCTGACAAACTATCGAATGCCATATTATCCCTCCATTTGCGTCAATAATTGTTGTACCCGCGATTGTGAAAGCACATCCGCCGGCAACGTATCTTTTAATTCACTTATCACTTGTTCACGTGCCTCGTACTGAGCCACCAAGTGTAATTTAGATTCATAGTCATTTAAAATATGACGTGCACGCTGTAAATTATCATGTACAGCTTGCCTAGATACGCCAAGCTCCTCAGCAATTTCTCCAAGGGACATATCATCTTCGTGGTGAAGTTGTAAGGACATACGTTGCTTATCCGTCAACAATGGCCCATAGAAATCAAGGAGTAAACTGATAAGTACTCGTTCTTCCATTTCGCCACCTCCATCACTGTCAAGTCATATTACTTTACATATACTACAGCATAAAAAAAGATGTGTCAAGTAGAAATACTTAACACATCTTTTTACACTTTTATTTTCTAAAATTCTTTTGAGATAGATTAATACCATCCACGTTTTTCATAAAATTTACGGTCTATAGGCATAACTAGTTGTTTATTATTGGAGGCATCAATCGCAATAATTTCCATTGGTTCACCATCAAACAAATTGATATCGAAAGCATATGTACTCGAGACGCCTAAGCTCATTAAATAATTAGGTGAAACTTCTTGCGCATGATAAATCTGTCCATTCTTTCGAATAACTAAATTTTTAATGTAACTTGGTATTACGCCATATGTCTCTGACCACGGCACTATATAAACCTTATCTTTATTAGCTAAAATCTCTGTTTTTGCCTCATCTGTAAATGGAATAAAAGTTTGCACTTCTTCGTAGTAACCATGCCTATATAAACTATATGGAGTAATTAGATTCAAACGGATTCTACCTTTCTCCACACCAAAAACCATCGTTTCAGCCAATCCGGTGAAGAAACCTTTTCCTTTTTCATATAATGGATAGGATAGATGCTCACCTCTTTTTGCATCTTGCTTTGCTTTTATTTGATCCGCTGGAGATAACTGAGACAGTATTGTTTTTGAATTGATATCTATTGTATTGATATGTGTACTTCCAGCATCGACAGGTTTTATATTTGTAGGAGTTAATAAGACCAAAGCATCATGGTTCCCCAAATTCTTGGCCATTTGTCTAACTGAAATTCCCATGTACTTAGTATTTACATCTCCACCTGCATCAACTAATAATTTAATAGCCTCATTATTTGATACACTTACAGCTAACATAAGAGGTGACATAGCAGGCCTACCCCCTATACTTCCACCCTTATTAACATCCGCGCCTGCATCTATTAATTGTTTTAAGGCTTTATTATTCATAGCCCCCACAGACGCAAAAACTAAAGTTTGCCCCTGAACTAATGTTGCATTTGGATTTCCTCCTTCAGCTAAATATTGGGTTACTTTATTTTCATCACCTACTTGAATAGCATTAGCTAATTCCGGTACAGTTACATTTGCCATTACTAAAGTTGAACTTAAAGCAAATATAATGCTTAAACCAACTATTCTTTTCATAATACCTCCAATACACTCGCGCCAACACAACTTCATCTTTTCTTCATTATACTCATAATATTTATGAGTTGTAAATATATATCTTAATTATTGTTATCAAATACAGTTTTAAGTGTTATAATAAATATATCTAATATTTTCAATATAAAAGTTAGGAGGTATTATATGAATACCAAACATTATGATCTTATCGTCCTAGGTTTCGGCAAAGCCGGTAAAACATTAGCAGCTAAATTTGGCTCCATGGGCAAAGCCGTAGCTATGATTGAAGAAAACCCACTCATGTATGGTGGCACATGTATTAATATTGCATGTATCCCAACTAAAACGATGATTATAGCCGCATCAAAAGGCTTATCTTACGATCAAGTATTAAACCAACGCGAGGTAGTTACTTCTCGTTTACGCAATAAAAATTTCGGTATGTTAGACACAAATGAACATGTCGATGTATATACTGGACATGGTGAATTCATTAGTAATAAAGAAATCGCCGTTACAGCTGGAGAAGATAAAATCATCTTATCTGGTAAAACAATTATTATTAATACTGGTGCTGTAGCGATTAAGCCTAACATTGATGGCATCAGCGCAGCAACAGGCTTCTATAATAGCACAGAAATCCAACAGTTATCGCCTCAACCAAGTACACTAGGCGTTATCGGTGCTGGTCCTATTGGCCTTGAATTTGCCAGCTTATACGCTAAATTAGGTGCAAAGGTAACAGTATTTAATATTGAATCTAGCATCTTAAAACGGGAGGAACCGATCGTACAAGAATTAGCTAACGAGTACTTGACTGAGCAAGGTATTACTATTCTTAACGATGTAACATTAAACGCTGTATCTAATGATGGCAACAAACCTGTTATTACTGCAAATGGTCAAAACTATACGTTTGATGCCGTTTTATATGCTACAGGTCGCAAACCAAATACAGCTAACATCGGTTTGGAAAATACTAACATCACCACTAACGAACGCGGTGCTATCGTAGTGAATGATACATGTGAAAGCTCCGTTCCTGGCGTATATGCAGTAGGCGATGTAAACGGTGGTCCTCAATTTACGTATATTTCTCTCGATGACTTCCGCATTGTATTTGGTGCACTTACAGGAAATAATCAATACACATTAAAAGATCGCAAAAATATTCCTTACACAACATTCTTAACACCTCCACTCGCTCGTGTAGGTCTTACAGAAGAAGATGCTATCAACAAAGGATATACAGTTAAAACTAAAGAAATGCTCGTAGCTACCATGCCAAGAGCTCATGTAAACGACTATTTAAAAGGTGCTTTTAAAATTGTAGTAAATGCAGATAACGATTTAATCCTCGGTGCTACACTTTATTCTCAAGGTGCTGAAGAGTTGATTAATCTCATTAAAATGGCTATGGATAACAACATTCCATATACATATTTCAAAAATCAAATCTTCACACATCCTACCATGGCAGAAAATCTAAACGACCTTTGTAACTTTTAATGCCATAAACAAAATCAATAAACAAATGATATAAAACGAAAATAAAAGGGCGCTCATTAGCTAACATATATGCTAATAAGCGCCCTTTTACTATTTAGAAAAATAAGGTGCGATTTAAATTATTCTCTATTAGTTTTTTGTAAATAATCTACGTACTACCTTTTGTAGTTTTGGTGTCAATATAATAGCCACCACAATACCTGCAGCACTTGTAATCAAGGAGTATTGAATTTTGCTAGCTGCTACGGCTGCACTTTCAAGAACAAACCACCATGCTAAGAAATAGCCAAATGCAGTCCAAATTGTACCAATAATAAGAGCAATCAAAATGCGTGTAAAAGATGCTGTCGGCTTTGTAATGGATGGTGGCAAGTAACCTGCTGTCATACCACCTACAATAAGACCTGCAATACCTTTAATAAAGAAAGAGAATACAATGTATTGCGTATGTCCACCAAAAAGATCAAATAATGCGGAACCAATAGCCGCACCTAAACCACCATATAAACCACCAAAGAGAATAGATGTGGTAAAGAGAGCAGCGGAACCTAAATGAACCATGGCCCCACCTGGTATTTCAATGCGAATCGTTGTTGCTACTGCACATAAGGCAGCAATAAATCCAATATAAACAATATCGCGCGTGTTTAATTTCATAATCTAGCTCCTCTCTTTTAGCTGAATAACTATATTTAGTATAACAAATCTCAATCAGTCTAAAAACACTTATTTCATAGGAATTAAATATATAGCCAGATTTAAAATAAAGCACCTATACCTGATATGTACCCCCTTTACTGGACACTCAGTAAAGGGGGTATTTTCATGAGATAT
>ERZ507477.120-NODE-120-length-17650-cov-10.5511_pt1 | contig 17650 bp, 15 predicted proteins | sample MGYA00512653_ERZ507477 | MGnify/ENA metagenome assembly ERZ507477
CAGCTTTTTTACGACCTCTTGGTACAGGGTAGCTTTTTTACCAATTTCTAGCTATAATTAAAGATAACCTTGAAAGTTGCAGAAAAAAAGTGCAAAATAAACGATAAGTACAAAAAGACTAGTTGAAAGGACGTCGTCATGTCAGAGCGTGGATTATTAATCGTGTTGTCTGGTCCATCCGGTGTAGGAAAAGGCACAGTACGAAAAGCAATTTTTGAGAGTGAGGATAATGATTTTCAGTATTCGATCTCAATGACTACCCGTAAAATGCGTGAAGGGGAGGTCGAAGGCGTTGATTATTTCTTCCGAAGCAAAGAAGAGTTTGAATCAATGATCGAAGCTGGAGAGATGCTGGAATACGCAGAATATGTCGGGAATTATTATGGAACTCCTTTGTCATATATCAACAAGACATTGGATGAAGGAAAAGATGTTTTCTTGGAGATTGAAGTCCAAGGAGCAAAACAAGTCAAAGAAAAAGTGCCCGATGGTGTATTCATCTTTTTGACTCCGCCAGATTTAGCGGAATTAAAATCACGGATCGTAGGCCGAGGAACAGATGCAGATGAAGTAATCGAAGAACGAATGAAAGTTGCAAAAGAAGAAATCGAAATGATGGCTCTTTACGACTATGCTGTTGTAAATGATGAAGTGCCGCTAGCAGTTGAACGAATCAAAAACATTATTGCCAGTGAACATTTTCGAGTAGATCGCGTAATCGGTAAATATATTAAAATGTTAAAGGAGATGTAGTCTTATGATGTTAAAACCTTCAATTGACTCACTATTAGATCGTGTAAATTCAAAATATTCTCTAGTGATTTTAGCAAGTAAACGCGCGCATGAATTGGATGCAAGTGCACAGCCTACTCTAGATTCTTTTGATTCAGTAAAAAGCGTCGGTCAAGCTTTAGAAGAAATCGATGCAGGAAATGTAGTCAATGATCCACATCCTGAATTAAAACGTGAACGTTTGAAGATGGAAGAAGAGGAACGTCAAGCACAAAAAGAGCGTGAACAACACGAATTGGAATCACGTATCCGTGAAGAGCAAAAAATGTAATAAAGAAAAATAGAGCGAACATCTAAAAAGAAAAGCAAACCCAGCTGTTTCCTTTTCAAACATTCGCCACTTATTGTCTGGTAGAAAAGGCTGTGTCTGAACTTTTTGACACAGTTCTTTTTTTTCTTATCTGCTGTTAATTTTTTGTTAGGATTTGGCAGAAGATAAGACAAATCCATCGATCTCTAGTAAAATAGGCAAGGAACTTTTTGTCGCTTGATAAGAAAAGACAAAAAAAGGAGGAAACGAACCATGACATTAACAGCTGAAGTCATTGTGGACGTACCTACTATGCAGACCGATCAGCCATTCACTTATTTGGTTCCCTCTGAAATGGAAACAGCTTTGCAAGTCGGGATGCGAGTAGAAGTCCCTTTTGGTAATGGCAATCGTCATGTCCAAGGATTTGTTATGGCTATCCAAAAATCAGAAGAATCAGCTAATCCATCTTTGAAGGCAGTTATTCGTTTGCTAGACCTTGCTCCGGTGGTCAATGAAGAATTACTTTCATTAGCTGATTATATGAAAAAAATTACTTACGCATTCAAAATCACTTGTCTACAAACGATGCTTCCGAGTGTGATGAAAGCAGAATATGATAAATTGATCTATCCTTTGGCAGACACACCAGAAGTTCAGGTATTGTTTGATCAGCGAGAAGTGATTTCCTGGAAGGAAGCAGAAGAAGAAGGCAGCCTTTCTCAATTGATTCGCTGGCGCCAAGAGCAATTAGTAGATATCAAATATGAAGTCCATACACGAAATAAAGTAAAAACGATTCGTTTGGTCCGTTCTTTGTTAACTGAAAAGCAAATCGAAGAAGAATGGGCAAAATTACGGCAAAATGCCAAGAAACAAAAAGAACTTCTTTTGTGTTTATCTGAACTGAGCCAAGAAGAACCAATTGCTTATTTCAAAAATAAAGGAATCAGTACTGCTGTCTTGAATCAAGGAAAAGAAAAGGGCTGGCTGGAGTTTATAGAATCAGAACGTTATCGCGACCCTTATAAAGACCGAGTATTTGACCAAACGACGGCATTGGAACTGAATGCAGAACAAAAAAATGCTGTCGAACAAATCATCACAGCAGGTCAGCAGCAAAAAGATCAGGTCTTTTTGCTGGAGGGAATCACTGGCAGCGGGAAAACAGAAGTATATCTTCAGGCAATCGCTGATGTTTTGTCAGAAAATAAAACGGCTATTATGTTAGTGCCTGAAATCGCATTGACTCCGCAAATGGTCGAGCGATTCAAAGGACGCTTCGGAGAATCAGTTGCGGTCTTACATAGCGGACTTTCCCAAGGTGAAAAATATGATGAATGGCGCAAGATTGAGCGGGAAGAAGCGCAAGTAGTAGTAGGCGCACGATCTGCTATTTTTGCCCCGCTGAAAAATATCGGGCTGATCATTATCGATGAAGAACATGAATCAAGTTACAAACAAGATGAGACACCGCGTTATCATGCGAGAGATCTAGCAATTTGGCGCAGTAAATATCATCATTGCCCAATAGTTCTAGGAAGCGCGACGCCCTCTTTAGAATCAAGAGCACGAGCTCAAAAAGGCGTTTATCAGTTATTGCAGTTAAACCACCGAGCCAAAGCAGCTGCACAGCTTCCAGCTATTGAGATCGTAGATATGCGTGAAGAGTTTCAGAATCATCGGACCTCTACTTTTTCTGCTAATTTGCAGGAAAAAATACAAAATCGATTAGACAAAAAAGAACAAACTGTCCTACTGCTCAATCGTCGAGGATATTCGTCTTTTGTGATGTGTAGGGACTGTGGATTTGTTCTTCCATGTCCTAATTGCGATATCTCTCTTACACTGCATATGGATACACGTTCAATGCGCTGCCATTATTGCGGACATGAAGAACCTATTCCCAATCGCTGTCCTAATTGTGGCGGCAATAAAATCCGCTACTATGGAACAGGTACTCAAAAAGTAGAAGAGGAACTCCGAGAACTTTATCCGCAAGCTAGGATTTTGCGTATGGATGTAGATACCACTCGAAGAAAAGGGGCACACGAACAGATTTTACAAAAATTCGGTGCAAAAGAAGCAGATATATTATTAGGGACACAAATGATTGCTAAAGGTTTGGACTTTCCAGAAGTGACATTAGTTGGGGTGTTGAATGCTGATACCTCCCTGAATTTACCGGATTTTCGTTCTAGTGAGCATACATTCCAATTGCTTACCCAAGTTTCAGGACGAGCAGGGCGAGCGGAAAAAGCAGGCGAAGTCGTGATCCAAACATTCAATCCTCAACATTACGCCATAGAATTAGCTAAAAAACAAAATTATGAGCAGTTTTATCAGCAGGAAATGCATGTACGGCATCGTGGAGGCTATCCTCCTTATTACTTTACTGTGAAAATAACCGCCAGCCATCCTGAAGAACAAGTAGCGGCAAAGAAAATCTTTCAGATTGCCAATCAGCTAAAAGAAGTGTTAAGCCCTCAAAGCTTGCTATTAGGGCCAACGCCCAGCATGATTTTGAGAGTGAAAAACCGATATTATTATCAACTAATCATCAAATATAAACATGAACCGAATCTTCCTCATGTTTTGGATGAAATTTTGAATGGAAGCCAGAAAGAACAGCGACAAGGTCTTTTTGTGGCAATTGACAACGAACCATTAAACTTTATTTAAGAAAGGGCCAAATTATGCGCTATCCTATATTGATCCACCCTAATGATAAATTAAAAAGAACTGCTCAGCCAATCGATGTAATCACGGACGAGACAATCGCTTTATTAGACAATTTATATGAGACAATGATTGCGAATGACGGAATAGGGATCGCTGCTCCTCAAGTAGGACAAAACAAGAGAATTGCTGTGATCGAAGTAGATGAAGGCGAGAAATTTGAACTGATTAACCCAGAAATCATCGAAGCAAAAGGTGAAAGCCTTGACGTAGAAGGTTGTCTCAGTATTCCGCATGTCTATGGAACGGTCAAGCGAGCAGATGAAGTGACCGTGCGTTATTATGATCGAGACGGAGAAGAGATAGAAGTGACGGCTTTTGGCTATTTAGCCCGTGCCTTCCAGCATGAAATCGATCACTTAGACGGTATCTTGTTCATTGAGAAAATGATACAGCAGATCCCGGAAGAAGAACTTGAAGAATATATGGAGGAACATCTTGATGACTAAGCTAGTATTTATGGGCACACCTGCTTTTTCTGTGCCGATTCTTGAAGGGCTGATAGAATCAGGTTACGAGATCCAGGCAGTGGTAACACAGCCCGACCGTCCAGTTGGGCGGAAACGAGTAATTACGCCGACACCGGTAAAAGAAGCGGCTCTGAAGCACGGTATCCGTGTGCTGCAGCCAGAGAAAATCTCCGGTTCGCCAGAAATGGAAGAAATCATTGAATTGGTGCCTGATGTGATCGTCACTGCGGCATTTGGCCAATTCTTGCCTGAAAAGTTATTGCAAGTACCAAAATTAGGGGCAATCAATGTCCATGCTTCTTTACTTCCTAAATATCGGGGAGGTGCGCCTGTTCATTATGCCATCATGAATGGGGAGAAAGAAACTGGTGTAACGATCATGGAAATGATCAAAAAAATGGATGCAGGCGGAATCTATGCGCAAGAAAGCATACCAATCACTAAACAAGATGATGTAGGGACGATGTTTGAAAAGCTTAGCCTTTTAGGAAGAAAGCTATTGCTAGAAACATTGCCCAATATTTTGGATGGACAAAAACCAGTACCTCAAGACGAGTCAGAAGCAACTTTTTCGCCAAACATCACACGGGAACAAGAAGCAATCGATTGGCATAAAACTGCAGAAGAAATTGACAACCAAGTACGCGGAATGCGTCCTTGGCCAATTGCATTCACGACCTATGAGGGCATACGCTGGAAATTATTATCGGTTGAAGTATTGGCAGAAACTACAGACAAAGCACCTGGTACGATCATCCGGAAAGACAAAAAAAATCTATGGATTGCTTGCGGTAAACAGACCGTCTTAGCCATCAATGAATTACAGCCAGCTGGTAAAGGAAAACAGGCCGTACATGATTTCCTTAACGGAAGCGGTCAGCAAGTTCAGATTGGTCAGCAGGTGAAATAATGAAAAAAATCCCTAAAAAAATGAAAAAATCAGTACGATATATGGCATTACTGACATTAGAGCGAGTGAACAAGGGTGGCGCCTACTCGAATCTTTTGTTGAATGAGATGATCAAACAAAGCGAGCTAAATCAAAAAGATGTGGGTTTATTTACAGAATTGATCTATGGTACGATTAGCCATCAGCGACTATTGGAATTTTACGTTGCACCATTGATCGCTAAAGCAAAAAAAGTGGATGACTGGGTCAAGACGCTTCTTTATCTTTCTGTATACCAATTAGAATTTTTAGATAAAGTCCCTGCACATGCTATTTTAAACGAGGCGGTCGAAATCGCAAAAGTAAAAGGAAATCCTGGGACAGGGAAATTTGTAAATGGTGTCTTGAGGAATTATCAGCGTCAAGGAGCACCAGATCTGCAAGGCATTGCTGATCCTATCGAAAGACTTTCTGTCAAAATCAGCCTGCCTCTATGGATGACGAAACGACTGGTGGATCAAATCGGATACGAAGAAACTGAAAAGCTCGGTTTATCGCTATATCAGCCTAGCCATGCTAGTGCCCGAGTAGATACACGCCGACTTTCCAGAGATCAGGCCATCACTGTTTTGCAAGAAGAAGAGATCACAGCTGAAAAAAGCCAAGTCAGTCCATACGGTATAGTAGCGAAAAAAGGGCATTTAGCTTCTAGCTCATTGTTCCACGATGGCGTCATGACGATCCAAGATGAAAGTTCGATGCTTGTAGCGCCGTCTATGCAAATCGAGCCTGAACATCATGTCTTAGATGCCTGTGCAGCACCCGGAGGTAAGACGACGCATATTGCTTCTTTTTTAGATCCGTCATGCGGTGGAGAAGTGGTCGCTTTAGATGTACACGAACACAAAGTCAAACTCATTGAAGATAATGCAGCACGTCTAGGTGTCTCTTCTGCTGTCTACGCTCAAAAGATGGATGCTAGAGAAGTCAGTAAACAGTTCGAAGCAGAGCAGTTTGATCGGATTTTAGTAGACGCGCCTTGTTCAGGTCTTGGGCTGCTTCGGCGAAAACCAGATATTCGTTATAAAAAACAGCCGGATGAATTAGCGAATTTACCAAAAATCCAATTGGAAATTTTAGAAAGCTGCGCACCAACTTTAAAGTCTTCCGGTATTCTGACTTATAGCACTTGTACGATCTTAAAAGAAGAAAACCAAGACGTTGTTTCTGCTTTCTTGGAAAGACACCCTGATTTTGAGAGGATTGATGTTTTGACCAATCCTATGCTACAATCATCAATCGAAGAGAAAATGTTGACTTTGTATCCGCATCAGTTTTACACAGATGGATTTTTCATTTGTTGTTTGCGCAAAAAGTAATGAGGTGAAAAAATGCAGATTGAATATCAATCAGATGTAGGAAGACGACGTAACACAAATCAAGACTATGCCAGTGTATTTACCAGCCGTTCAGGTCTCAAGCTTGCTGTATTAGCAGACGGGATGGGTGGTCATCGTGCCGGAGACATTGCCAGTCAGATGGCGGTAACGAATCTAGGCGAAGCTTGGGAAAAACAAGAAGCTGTTGACGATGAAAAAATCGCCCAATGGTTCATTCAATCGATTCAAGAAGAAAATATGCTGATTTATCAGCGTGGACAAGAACAGCCGGAATATAACGGTATGGGAACAACAATCGTAGCGGCCGCTCTGTCAGATGACTGGTTCACGATTGCCAATGTTGGGGATAGCAGAGCTTATTTGATTCGTGAAGATAAAATCATGCAATTGACGGAGGATCATTCTTTAGTCAATGAACTAGTCAAATCAGGAGAAATCAGCGAAGAAATGGCAGTGAACCATCCAAGGAAAAATATTTTAACACGTTCTGTCGGCATGCCTGGAACAGTCGAAGTAGATGTTTCTACTCATCTTTGGCAACTAAAAGATCGACTGCTGTTATGTTCAGATGGCTTGACGAACATGCTGTCTGAAGAAGAAATAGGAACGATCATCAATCAAGAAGGCCCATTGTCTCATAAAGTAACTGAGCTGATTGATCGTGCCAATGAAGCAGGCGGAGCGGATAATATCACCGTTCTTCTTATCGAATATAAGGAGGACAGTGTATGATCGAGTTGGGCAAAAAATTAAATGGCCGTTATCAAATCACTGGAAATATCGGTAGCGGTGGTATGGCAAATGTATTTTTGGCGCACGATTTAATCTTGGATCGTGATGTAGCAGTTAAAGTCTTACGATTTGACTTTCAAAATGACCAGACTGCGATTCGACGATTTCAGAGAGAAGCTTTAGCAGCAACAGAACTCGTTCATCCAAACATTGTTAGTGTTTACGATGTTGGTGAAGAAGACAACATGCAGTATCTGGTGATGGAATACGTCAAAGGAATGGACTTGAAACGATATATCCAAACACATTATCCTGTTCCTTATGAAACAGCAGTAAATATTATGCAGCAGATCCTTTCTGCTATTTCTTTAGCTCATAACCATCAAATCATCCACCGAGATTTGAAACCCCAAAACGTACTGATCGATAATGAAGGTGTTGTAAAAATCACGGATTTCGGGATTGCTATCGCTTTATCTGAAACATCGATCACGCAGACGAATACGATGCTAGGATCTGTTCATTATCTGTCCCCTGAGCAGGCCAGAGGAAGTATGGCAACGAAGCAGTCAGATATTTATGCTTTAGGGATCATCCTTTATGAGATGTTGACGGGTAGCGTACCGTTTGATGGTGAATCTGCTGTAACAATTGCTTTAAAACATTTTCAAGATGATCTTCCATCTATAAAAGCACTTGATCCAAATGTGCCACAAGCACTGGAAAACGTGATTTTACGGGCAACGGCTAAAGAACCTGCAGACCGTTATAAGTCAGCCGAGGAAATGTCTGATGATCTTTCTACAGTATTATCACCAGCTCGTGCAAACGAAGAAAAATGGCAGCCTCATGTGATGGATAATGAAACAAAAGTTATCACACCCCTTACGGAAGATGCACCAATGCCTGATTCATTCAAATCTATGCCTCTGCCAAAAGACAAGCCAGAAAACGAAACCTTGCCAGAGGAGGAAGAAGTTCTGCCTGATCCTAAAAAGAAAGGACAGAAAAAATGGTGGCTGATCCTATTAGCTATTCTTGCTGTTTTAGGAATCGGAACAGCTGTATTCTTTGCTTCTGGCGGGCGAGGAGAAGTTGTTGTTCCTGATGTTTCTGATCTTTCTGAAGCTTCTGCTAGAGAAACACTCGCAAAAGCGAAATTAGAAGTAGCAACAAAAACAGAAGAAATTGCAGATGACAAAATCGAAGAAGGTAATGTAGTGAAGACAGACCCGGCAGCGGGAACGACAGTCAAGCAAAAACGCGAAGTCACTCTGTATATTAGTAGCGGCACGAAAAAAATCAAATTAGATGATTACAGTGGTAAAAGTTATGAAGATGCCGAAGCAAGTTTGAAAGAATTAGGGTTTTCTGCTGACTTGATTCAAAAAGAAGAGGAATTCAGTTCAGAGGTAGAAAGCGGAATGATCATTTCGCAATCTCCATCAGAAGATACAGAAGTCGATCCTAAAACAGACACGATTACTTTCACAGTCAGCAAAGGACCAGAAACAGTGACTTTGAGTAGTCATGTAGGAGAAAACTACGAAACTGTTCGTAATTGGCTTGTTACACAAGGATTCAATATCAATAATATTAGTGCTACTTATGACTATAGCGACACTGTACCATCAGGTTCGATCATCAGTCAGGATCCAGCCTCGGGTGAAGTTGTAGCAGAAGAAACTTACATCAATTTTGTCGTAAGCCAAGGAACAGAGCCTAAATTGAATGATATCTCCGGCTATACAAAAAGCGAAGCACAAAGTTATTTAGCTAGTGTCGGTGCAGAATATATCGGGCATGAGACTTCCGAATATTCAAACACGGTGGATAAAGATAAAGTGATTCGTACAGTACCAGGGGCAGGAACGACAATTACCAAAGGAATGGTTGTGAACGTAATTTACTCTAAAGGACCAGATCCAGCGTCTTCTAGTTCTGAAAAAGACTCTTCAGACAGTTCTAGCAGCTCAAGTAGCTCCAGTAGCACAAGCAACTCTTCAAAAGAAGAATCTTCCAGCTCCACAAGTTCATCAGCTAGCACCTCAGAAAGTTCAAAATAAGTGCTGAATAAAATATATCAGAAGGGAATGCGACATTGATTTGTTGCATTCTCTTTTTTGTGTTTCTATCTCTTTTGATCAATTTTCAAGCCATATACTTTGAGAAGTTTGCATGGAATAACACCTACTTTCCTCTTCGTATGGTAAAATAAACAAAAACGGAGGTGGCACTTATCAAAGGACAAATCAGAAAAGCAATCAGCGGTTTTTACTATGTATACGCAAACGGAGAGACCTATCAAACAAGAGGAAGAGGAAATTTCCGGAATCGGAAAATCACGCCGCTTGTCGGAGATCAGGTGATCTTTGAGAGTGAAAATCAAACAGACGGCTATCTTCTGGAAATCTTGCCGAGAAAAAATCAATTAGTTCGCCCACCAGTCACAAATGTTGATCTTGGAATCATTGTCACAAGTATCGTAGAGCCTGCATTTTCTTATAATCTACTTGACCGCTTTCTAGTTACCTTGGAATACGAGTCGATCGAACCGATTATTTTTTTGACAAAGACCGACTTGTCAGACGACCCAGAAAAAATCGAAGAGATCAAGCAAACCTATACTAAAATAGGCTATCCGGTGATTGTACCCAATCATACGGGTGATACGACAGAACTGATCCGTTACTTCCCAGAACGGCTATCGGTCTTTATGGGTCAGTCTGGAGCAGGAAAATCGACGCTACTGAATCAAATATCACCGGAACTGAATTTAGCAACAGGAGAGATTTCTGATGCACTTGGAAGAGGACGGCATACAACACGTCATGTGGAACTGATTCCTATCTATGGCGGGTTAGTAGCAGATACACCAGGATTTAGCTCGATTGACTTTTTGACAATTGAAGCAGGAGAACTGCCGAGACAATTTCCTGAATTTGTAGAAGCTTCTGTCCATTGCAAATTTAGAGAGTGCATGCATGCTAAAGAACCTGGCTGCGAAGTAAAACATAGAGTAGAAACAGGTGGTATCGCACAGACACGTTACGACAATTATTTGCAATTCTTACAAGAAATCGAAAAAAGAAAACCAATGTATGCAAAAAAAGAAGGTAAACGAAAATAGGAGGAAACAAGAATGAAGATAGCACCATCCATTTTGAGTGCAGATTTTGCCAATTTACAAAGAGACATTGAGTTAGTGGAAAAAGGAGGCGCAGATTACATCCACGTAGATGTAATGGATGGCCAATTTGTCCCAAATATCACATTAGGGCCAAATATTGTTCAGGCAATCCGTCCTGTTACTAAATTACCGTTAGACGTCCATCTGATGATCGTTGATCCAGAAAACTACATTCCAGCATTTGCAAAAGCTGGAGCAGATATCATTACTGTCCACGTCGAAGCAACTCCTCATATTCATCGGGCACTTCAAATGACAAAAAGCTTAGGAGTTAAAGCTGGAGTAGTTATCAATCCAGGAACACCAGTCTCCATGATCAAACATGTTTTGCCTTTGGCTGATCAAGTACTAGTCATGACTGTCAATCCTGGGTTCGGCGGACAAAGCTTTATTGAAGAAACAGTAGAAAAAATTACGGAACTCGCTGATCTACGTAGAGAGAACAATTGGACTTATGCAATCGAAGTAGATGGCGGAATCGTTCCAGAAACAGCAAAAATCTGTAAAGATGCAGGGGCGGATGTCTTCGTTGCAGGATCATATATCTATGGAGCCGAAAATCCAGTCGGACAAATCGAACGATTAAAAGAGGCATTAGACTAAATGAAAATTTTATTAGCTGCTGGAGGTAATCCGCAAAACTGGCCGCAGTCTCTGCTGTCCAAATACGATGCCTATGTCGGGATAGACCGTGGTGCGCTGTACCTGCTTCAAGCAGGCTACCCAGTAGATCTGGCAGTGGGCGATTTTGATTCATTGTCGAACGAAGAGCAGAAGGAAGTATTTGCAAAAGCCAAAGAGTATACCCGTTCCCCTGCAGAAAAAGACGATACAGATACACAGTTAGGTATCTTAAAAACATTTGAACGTTACCCGCAAGCGGAAGTCACTTTGATTGGAGCTACGGGCGGAAGATTGGATCATCTTTTAGCCAATCTCTGGTTAGGTATGGAACCTCGCTTCAAACCCTTTGCCCATCAGCTTATTATCAGAGATTGTCAAAATTATTTGTCTTATTATTTGCCTGGAGAGCATATAGTAAGACAGATACCAGATATGAAGTATTTAGCTTATTGCTGCTTGACTCCCGTCTCGAATCTTACATTAAAAGGCAGCAAGTATGTATTGGAAAATAAAGAAGTAGAATATCCGACATCTTATGCAAGTAACGAATTTCTTTCAGATACCGCAGAATTTTCTTTTTCAGATGGTATGATTGCAGTTATTCAAAGCAAAGATTGATCCATAAACAAATAAAAAAATTTGTCTTTCAGGCTAAAAATGACAGAATCTATTATTTGCTAAAAAAAAGCTTAAGAGGAGCAACTTACCTTTTGTTTCACGGCATTTAGTGATAAAATTGAACACAAGAGTCTAATTAATTCGAGGTGTCTTTGTGAAGAAGTTCAATCCTAATAAAAATATTATTATTACCTTGGTTATTGTTATCATCGTGGTGACGATACTAAGTGTGACCGCTGCGCAGCGAGCGAATGAAGGAAAGCCCAATTTCTTCCAATCCATCGTTAATGACAGTGTTGCAATGGTTGATAAAACAATCTCTGCCCCAGTACGGTGGGTACGAAATGGAGTAGATTCTGTCCATAATCTTTTTTCAACTTATGCCGAAAATGAGCGGCTAAAAGAAAAAATCGATAGCTATGATGACGTTTCACAGCAAAACAAGAATTACGAGAGAGAAATCGAAGCGTTGAAAAAAGAACTTGAGTTGAATCAGACGCTGACTAGTTACGAAAAAGTAACGGCAAATGTCATTACTCGTTCGCCTGACAGTTGGCAGGACATGCTGATCGTAGACAAGGGTTCTAAAGACGGTATCGAAGCAAATATGGCAGTCATGTCGCAAAAAGGATTGATTGGCCGAGTGATCGAGGTCAATACGGCTTCGTCTAAAATCGAATTACTGTCATCCTCTAATGAAAGCTCCAATCATTTTCCAGTACGGGTATCTTCGGCTAATGGCGAAGCGTTTGGTTTGCTTAAAAACTATGATGAAAAGCTCCATGCCTTAGTGGTGACCCAATTAACTGGTGATACGGATATCAAAGAAGGGGATGTTGTCCAGACATCCGGTCTTGGAGGGAATTCTCCAGCTAACTTGCCGATCGGTACGGTTATTAAAACGAAACCAGATAGTTATGGGCTGGATCGGGAAGTTTATGTGAAACCTTATGCAGAAATGTATGACGTGTCAGTTGTGACGATTGTCCAACGGCTAGCGGAGGATTAGTCCATGTTGAAGAAAGAAACAATGAAGTACTATCTGCCAATCGTTTTGTTCTTTTTGATGTTGATAGATGGTCATTTAACAAGAATGCTAGGGGAGTGGTCGAAAGGCACCTATATGTCAAATGCCCACTTTCTGATATTGGCATTATTATGTTGCAGTATGGCGTTTGAAAAACGTTATTTACTGATTACCACGATTGTTCTCGGGGCTATCTATGACGCTTACTATATTGGCGTTATCGGTATCTATGCAGTAGCTCTCCCTTTAATTGTATGGTTGATGTATGTAATGAAAGACGTTATCCATGTCAACATCTTTACTGAATTTTTCAGTATGATCATCTTTGTCACGGGTTATGAATTGTTTACGATGGTGGTCCAGTTGATTTTTAAATTAGCAGTAGTAAATAACACGTATTTTATTACAAGGTTTTTAGGACCTACACTGCTGTTGAACATGATTATATTTGTATTATTCATTTTTCCCTTTAAGAAATTATTCAGTGATGAATAATTTCTTTTTTTATTTTTAGGTCGAAAGCGAAAAAGAATCGTTGTTATCTTAAGAAATGCTAGACTTAACGCGGCTTTTTCATGATCATTTTCTGAAACGAACAGTTTTGTCATTTTTAAAAGTTGTTTTGAAACATTTTTGTAACATAACTATTATATCGTTGACACACTGCTATGGTACAATTTTTATATCGTTAAGAAAGACTTAAATATATTTAGATATTTATTAAATTAAGCCAGTCGGAGGAATGAAGAGTGAAAAAGAGTTTAATATCAGCAGTAATGGTATGTTCAATGACCTTGACTGCCGTAGCATCACCGATCGCTGCCGCGGCGGACGATTTTGATTCTCAGATACAACAGCAAGATCAAAAGATTGCAGACTTGAAAAATCAACAAGCAGATGCACAATCACAAATCGATGCCTTAGAAAGCCAAGTTTCTGAAATCAACACACAAGCACAAGACCTATTAGCAAAACAAGATACATTGCGTCAAGAATCTGCACAATTAGTAAAAGACATTGCAGATTTACAAGAACGTATTGAAAAACGTGAAGATACAATCCAAAAACAAGCACGCGAAGCACAAGTAAGCAACACAAGCTCAAACTACATCGATGCTGTATTGAATGCTGATTCATTAGCAGATGCTATTGGACGCGTTCAAGCAATGACAACGATGGTAAAAGCAAACAACGACTTGATGGAACAACAAAAACAAGATAAAAAAGCTGTAGAAGACAAAAAAGCTGAAAACGATGCTAAACTAAAAGAATTAGCTGAAAACCAAGCTGCTTTGGAATCTCAAAAAGGCGATCTTTTATCTAAACAAGCTGATTTGAACGTACTGAAAACTTCATTAGCTGCTGAACAAGCAACTGCTGAAGACAAGAAAGCTGACTTGAACCGTCAAAAAGCAGAAGCTGAAGCAGAGCAAGCTCGTATTCGTGAACAACAACGTCTAGCAGAACAAGCTCGTCAACAAGCTGCACAAGAAAAAGCTGAAAAAGAAGCACGCGAACAAGCAGAGGCTGAAGCACAAGCTACTCAAGCTTCATCTACTGCACAAAGCTCAGCAACAGAAGAATCATCAGCTACACAATCTTCAATGACTGAAGAATCATCATCAGCTACACAATCTTCAGCAACAGAAGAATCAACAACACCTGAATCTTCAACAGAAGAATCAACAGCGCCTGAATCTTCAGCAACAGAAGAATCAACAACAGCGCCTGAATCTTCAGCAACAGAAGAATCAACAACAGTGCCTGAATCTTCAGCAACAGAAGAATCAACAACAGTGCCTGAATCTTCAACAACAGAAGAATCAACAACACCTGCGCCTACAACACCATCAACAGATCAAAGTGTTGATACAGGAAACGGCACAGGAAGTAGTACTCCGGCTCCAACGCCAACACCAACACCTGAACAACCAAAACCTGTAACACCTGCTCCAGCTCCTTCTGGAAGTGTGAATGGTGCAGCAATCGTAGCAGAAGCTTACAAATATATTGGTACTCCATATGTTTGGGGCGGTAAAGATCCAAGTGGCTTTGACTGCTCAGGGTTCACACGCTATGTTTACATGCAAGTAACTGGTCGTGACATCGGTGGTTGGACAGTTCCTCAAGAATCAGCTGGAACAAAAATTTCAGTTTCTCAAGCAAAAGCTGGAGACTTGTTATTCTGGGGGTCACAAGGCGGAACTTACCACGTAGCGATTGCTTTAGGCGGAGGACAATATATCCATGCTCCTCAACCAGGCGAAAGCGTAAAAGTTGGTTCAGTTCAATGGTTTGCCCCTGACTTTGCTGTCAGCATGTAAGAATGATTAATCAAAAAGAGTTAGCCCATTCTGGACTAACTCTTTTTTTATTGTGATAAAATAGAAATCAGATAAATTCTTCTGTCAATTCCATGAACGTTTGGATATCTTCAGTCACCATGTCGATACCTGCTTGCCAAAAATCTGGTTGGGTAAGATCGACATTCAAATGTTTCTTCGCAAGATCTTCCGTCGTCATTGAGGCAGTATCGCGTAGTAAATGGATATATTCTTCTTCAAAATTTGCTCCCTTTTGGTTGGCGTAAGCATAGATGCCCAAACTAAAGAGGTAGCCAAATGTGTATGGGAAGTTATAAAACGGTACGTCATCAATAAAGAAATGCAATTTTGCAGCCCAGAAATATGGATGGTAAGTAGCTAAAGCTCCTTGATAGCCTTCTTTTTGCGCCTCAACCATCATCTCTGTGATCTTATCTTCTGAGACTAATCCTTCTTGCCGTGCTTCATAGAATCGATTTTCAAAAATGAATCGGGAATGGATATTCATGAACATAGCTAAAGCATTTTGCAGTTTTGTATCTAGCAAATTGATTTTTTCTTCTTTTGTTTTTGCGACTTTTAATGTAGCATCGGCTACGATCAGTTCTGCGAATGTACTTGCTGTTTCTGCGACATTCATGGCATATTCGCGATTTAAAGAAGGTAAATCCCACATCGTGCTGCTATGGAAAGCATGTCCTAGTTCATGAGCAAGTGTCGCAACCTCATTAACAGAATTACTGTAGGTCATAAAGATCCTTGATTCTTTTGTTTCTGGTAACTCAGTACAATAACCACCAGGACGTTTCCCAGGACGATCTTCTGCTTCGATCCAGCTCTTTTCAAAAGCAGATTGGGCAAATTTAGCCATTTTTGGACTGAATTTGTTAAAGTTTTCGATAATAAATGCTGCTGCTTCGTCAAAACTAAAGGTTTTTTCTTTCAAATCGCCTAAAATAATAGGTGCATCTTGATCTTGCCATTCCATTTTTTCTTTACCGAAAAGATTAGCTTTTCTAGTCAAGTAATTAACAAGGGGTTGTTTGTTTTTCTGGATTGTATCCCACATGACAGACAATGTTTCTTTCTTCAACCGATTGTACTCTAATGGTTTTTGTAGAAAATCTGTGACACCATGAAGTTCATAGTCAGAAAGTCTAAAACCATCTAAATGATTCAAAGTATCCGTGAAGAGGGGTGCCTTTTCTTTCCAGGCTTCTTCCCATGCTGCGAAAAGTGTTTCTCTGACTTTTGGATCTGGATCGCCCATCATCTTATTGAAGGCTTGTCCAGCAGATAATTCGACTACTTGTCCATCTTGTTCGAAGGGAATCGAAATGCTGGCTACAATCGTATCATAATGACTGCTCCAAGCATTTAGACCATCTAAAGAAAGCGTATTTATAATGTTTTCTTCAGCTTCTGATAATAATTGTGAGCCATCACGACGAATCTCGTTTAAACGAAAAGCAATTGTTTCAAACGAAGATTGAGAAAGCATCTGATTCCAATCATTGTCAGATATTTCTGCAAATTTCTTTGACAATACAGTTTCGGCTGATTGCAGACGAGGCAGCATTGCGTAAAGCTTGCCTGATAAGACCTTTGCATCTGAATCATTGACATTGGCAGAAAGCAATGCAGTAATATAGCTGCTGCATTGGGTAAAACCATTCGTAATCGTTTCTTGCAATTGAAGAATAGCGTTTAACTGCTCTGCATTGTCAGAACTAGGTGACCATTTTGTTACGCGGTGATAATACTCGTTCATTTGGTCTTCCAATTGCTTCATCCGTTGGTTCAAAGCATCAGAATGACTGCCTCCGGAAAAAATAGAATCTAGATTCCAATTTAATGAATAACTCATGAAAAAACTCCCTTCATATTGTAATACAAAATTAAGTATAGCACTTTTTTATGGAAGAAGTCTCTATGAAAATGATTGTTGTTTCTTCAAAAAAAGTCTAAGATAAAATACAGAGGTGACTTATGAATTCTTCAAAAAAACAAATGAAAAACGGAAATATTTATTTAGTAATCGCACTGATAGTCGTTATAATCTTATTTTACAGTTCTTCTCAAACTTACGGACAGCAATCACAAGTTTCGCGATTAGAAAGCTGGCTGCCTAATCAGCCATTTAAAGACACATTAGCGGGTATACGTTTTAATTATGGTGGAAGTATGGTGAGTATCGACCATCTGGGCTACGCCAAATTTTTAGAGTTCTTTTTAAGGAAGGGCGCACATTTCGGTACCTATTTTATTTTGGGAGGCAGCTTGTTTTTAGGTGTTTTCCCCAAGCTAAAAATTTGGTGGCTGACAGCGATCCTTGCTTGGCTTTCAGCAACAGGGTACGCAGGTTTGGACGAATTCCATCAGATGATGACCGGTGGACGAACACCTATGTTCCAAGATGTCATGTTGGATTCGATCGGTGCTCTGACTGCTGTGATATTATGTGTGCTTTTTGCGGCATTCAAGAAGCGTTTATAGATTGGCTGTGGCTTTGTTTTTTTGTGAAATAGTACTAGAATAGAAGTGTATTCTCAAAAGAACAAGGGAGGAAAAATCATGTCAGGACATAGTAAATGG
>ERZ507477.121-NODE-121-length-17378-cov-20.9654_pt1 | contig 17378 bp, 17 predicted proteins | sample MGYA00512653_ERZ507477 | MGnify/ENA metagenome assembly ERZ507477
CACTGACGTCAGGTCAGCTTTGTTTTCAGCACGACATTTCAACATTGGCTAGACAAAGGTTGTAGTAGCTAAATTGAGATGTCCGTCTCTTCTGGCAATACACGGTCCGTTAACATCCGACGTGAAAACTCGCAGAACGTCTGCCATATCCTTAACATGCTCTTCTGAAATTTGAGATTAGATGCTAGCTAATACTGCATTTCTAGTAAAGTTTTCTAGTTCTGTGTATAGACACTGGCGGAAATCCTCGGTAAATTGAGCTTTAGTTTAAAAGTACTGGACCGGTACATGAATTAATAAATAAACATACTAGTGAGCTTCTACCAACAGTTGGGCATAGTATTATCCCGAAGATTAGATGGAAAGCAATTGCTACTACTAATTACGATGAGTTAGTAGAGAAAGCTTATAAAAATAATTCAAAACCGATTCAAATATTAAAGCGAATTGTCGGCGACAATGATGATATACAGAGTATACTTTCAGATGTAAATGCCGTTCCACTTCTGAAATTACATGGCTGTATATCACGATTAAATGATCATCAACTGCCCCTAATTCTGTCTAGCCATGATTATCATAAATTCAGATTAAACAGAAGCTCTCTTTTTTCTACATTGAAAGAACTAGCGTATAATCATCCAATAGTATTTTGCGGTTACAGTATTTCTGATGAAAATATTAGAGATCTTATATTCGATGTGAGTGAAATTACAAATGAACGGCCAAAATATGTTTTGGTTGATCCAACCCTTGAGAAACAAGATATTTCATATTGGAGCTCAAATAGATTTGAATGTATACCGCTTACTTTTGTCCAATTTATGAAATCCCTTGGGGAAGAACTCGATGATAACATGGCGAAGCTAAGCACTGCTGTAAAAAAGACAGCGATTACATTCAAAAAACACATCGCCTCCCATGATATACCAAGCGCTAATTTATTAGCGTATGTAGAACGTGAATTACTGCATATACACCCCGGGCTTACCTCGGATACAATAACTCCAAATAATTTCTACAAAGGTAATAATCGTGGTTTTAGCTGGCTAATGAATGATTATGATATACCTCGTAGAATCTTCGACACTATTATTGAAGACACGATTTTCGATACTCATAATGCTGATTCGCAAAAAACCCTATTTTATGTAGTTAAAGGATACGCAGGAAGTGGGAAATCTATATGCCTGAAACGAACTGCGTGGGAAGTAGGAGTAACTTATAATGCTCCCAGTTTTTATCTAAATGAAGGAGCGCAAATAAGAAAAGAGTACATATTCGAACTATGTTATTTAATAAATGAACGAATTTACATTTTTATAGATGATATACTCGATCTTGGCAATGATGCGCTGGAGTTAATAAAGGAGGCAAAAAAAAACCTTCTTCCCATCACATTCATTAGCACAGGTCGAACTAATGAGTGGAATACTCATGGAGAGTTCTTCGAACAAGAAGTAAATAGCACTTTTGATTTGTTAGACCTTAATGATAGTGAAGTTCAAAATTTACTCGAAAAATTAACGAGATATAATTGCTTAGGATATCTCGGAACCCTTCCAGAGAATGAGAGATTTAACTATCTTAAAAGTAGATTGGATAACCAGTTATTAGTTGCTTTACACGAGGCTACTGAAGGTAAAACTTTTGAAGAAATTATTATTGATGAATATGAAAATATTTACCCTCTTGAAGCAAAGGTTGCGTACCTTGATGTTTGCTCTCTTCATCGATTCGATATTGGAGTTAGAGCCGGTTTACTTTCAAGGATTGAGGGGGTAAACTTCAATGAATTTTATAAGAAATTGATGGCTCCACTTGAGAATATTGTTAACGTAAATTATGATTATCGAGTTGGTGACTATGTATATAAAAGTAGACATCAACATATAGCAAATATTGTTTTTTCCAAAACACTTCCATCTGCCGAAGAAAAATCTCAACAGATTATTAAAATTATAAGATATCTTAACGTTAGTTACGAAACTGACAATTTAGCTATATCACAAATGATTAAAGGAAGAATATTAGCTGATGAATTCACAAATAAATCTCTAGTAAACTCTATTTTTAATGTTGCAGAAGACGCAGGTATTCATCCGGCTGTTATAAATCATCAAAGAGCCGTTTTCGAATTGCATCACCCTGGCGGAGATCTTAGATCTGCTCTCAACTATATAAACAAAGCTGAAAAAGAACCCGGGAATTTATCTCGAAAAACATTGCAGCACACTAAATCAAATATATATAGAAGGCTTGCATCAGCTTCTAATATTGATGTCGAGAAGCGGAAGTTAAGACAAGATGCGTTGACTATCTTGAATCGTTCTATGACAGGGGCTCGTGACTCACTACCTTATTTTACAAAAGGCCAAATATTATTTGAAGAACTTAAAGAGCGCATGGACCTTGTAAAAGAAAGTGACAGCGAAACTGAAGATGAAGTCATCAATGAACTAACAAAACAAATGGAGTCCAACCTTGTAACTGGCCTGCAGTTATTTCCCTCCGATGACAAGCTATTAATGCTTGAATCTGATTACTCAAGTTATATTAAAGACTCACCTCGCGCATTAAAAGCTCTAGAACAGTCTTTTAGAAAGAATAAAGATAGCATTTATACAGCTGTTCGCCTGGCGAGATCATATTTCTCAACAAATAGAAGAGAAGAAGCTATATCCCTTCTTCGTTCTACATTATCAAATCATCCGATAAATAAAACATTACACTTTGAAATAGCTAAATTCTTGATTTCAATGGATGAGTTCACAAATAGAGATGAGATACTTACTCATCTCAAACGTAGTTTTTCTACTGGTGATACACATTACGAAGCACGCTATACTTACGCCAGGCATGAATATCTCTATGGTGATATTGCAAAATCCAAAAAAGAGTTTGCGGATTTGGCTAAAATTCCATACCCACCTTCTGCTTTAAATAAGGTTAGAGGCGATATGAAGACGCCTGAGGGAAACAAAATTATTTATCATGGTACTGTAAGTAGTGTACATGGTTCATTCTGTTTCATTAACTGCATTGAGTTTTCAGAAAATATTTATGTCCACTATACTGCTTTAGTTAATAGTGCTGACTGGCCAAAAATAATCCCAGGGACAAGAATATCATGCCATATAGGATTTAGTTTTAGAGGGATTGCGGGACATTCTCTAACTGTTGCTTGAAATACAGGTTCTGGCTTGAAGCCAGAGCCTGGGTGCTCCTTTCATGGATTCACTCTTAATGGAGCAGTAAATCATTCAGGAAACGTCTCGCGCGCGGATGTTGCGGCGCGGTGAAGAATTTATCCGGAGCAGCCTTTTCCAGTATTTGTCCCTGATCCATAAACCAGATCGTATCGGCTACGTCACGCGCAAAGTTCATTTCATGAGTCACGCACATCATGGTCACCCTTCCTGCGCCAGCCCGCGCATCACGTTCAGCACCTCGCCGACCATCTCCGGGTCGAGAGCAGATGTCGGTTCGTCAAACAGCATGACCGGCGGCTTCATAGCCAGCGCCCGGGCGATAGCCACCCGCTGCTGCTGGCCGCCGGAAAGCTGTGCCGGATAAATGTCGGCCTCCCGGCAGACATCTTTAACAGTTCGTCCGGCTTCAACCGACTTAATCACAGCGATGATCTGATGCTCAGTAAAACGGGCTTTACGCATAGCGATCTCCTTCGTAGGCAGACTGATTATGCCGGATGATCTCTAAATGTGAATGGCACGATTATGCGGAATACTTAAACTAACCTTTATGGTCGGCTGGGTAATTGCTTTTCTGGGATCAACGGTACTCTCCACTTTTGTCGCCAGTATATGATTTTGAGCCAGGGGAGATTTATCATCATTCCGGGGTGCTATGGCGGTAAAAGAGAAGAGCTAATTCAGTTTGACGCTCGACAGGGCAAACATCCGATCGTCGCGTGATAGCCAGCGTTTCGTGATACGCCGCTCTATAAGCGGTAGTTCGATGAACTAGGTCGTTGAGGCCTTTGGCATGGCCAGCGACAGGCTTAGCGCAGACATATTTCGCTGGCTGGGACACACTAGCGCGATGAGGTCACCTTGAACATAAAACGCATTATGCGCACTCGCACTGAAGTGGCTAAAATGAGATGTTCGTCTCGGGGCTGCGCGCGGGATGTTTTCCTATACTGTTATGTTGTGATCCCAAGATGCTGCCGGTACTTCACCGGACTCATTGCTCCTAATGATAGCTTGATACGCTTCTCGTTATACCAGCGTATGTATCTGTCCAGAAGTTCCCTTGGCTTTAAATCTCTGGGTAAATCGTCCTTCTGTTCATAAATCCGCACCCAACGGCTCAACTGTTTTGTGGAAGGATATCCCAGCTCTCTGACAACCGCAGAGGTCTTTTTACCGTACCGGTAATAAAGTTCGACGGCCCAAATACGATCCTCGTATGAATGCATAAATTAACTCCTGAAAGTCCAGGAATTCGTCCGCCCCCCCTCTGACCAAATAGACATGTCCGCGCTACAATCTCACCACAGCGATCACTGCTTTCAAAGGATGAGACTCATGACGGCATACGGAACGGAGTTTTTCTCAATGAACGATGTAAACCGACTCAGGATCCTTCAGGACGTTATCGACCGCCGTCTTACCACACGTCTTGCAGCAACCCGGCTTGAGATATCTGACAGACACTGCCGACGGTTGCTGGAGCGCTATCGTGAACATGGGCCGCTTTCACTTGTTAACCGTCGTCGTGGCCAGCCTGGCAACCGGCACCTCATGCCGGGCCTCGCTGAACGAGCACTACGTATTATCCGCGAACGCTACGCTGATTTTGGCCCGACTTTACCTGTGAAAAGCTCGCCGAGGTTCATGGGCTGTATCTGGTCAAAGAGACGGTACGCAAGCTGATGACACAGGCTGGTTTATGGCTCCCCCGCAAGTCACGGCCGCCTCGTGTACATCAGCCACGACCGCGTCGCGCCTGCACCGGAGAACTCATCCAGATTGATGGCTGTGAGTATCGCTGGTCGAGTATCGTAGTCCGGCCTGCACGCTGCTCGTTTACGTTGATGATGCGACCAGCCGGCTGATGCAGCTTCTGTTCGTCAGTTCTGAGTCCACTTTCACCTATTTTGAAGCCACCCGGGGCTATCTGGAGCGTTACGGTAAGCCTCTGGCGTTCTACAGCGACAAGGCCAGTGTCTTCAGGAGCAACAACAAGCAGGCCAACGGCGGAGATGGCCAGACGCAGTTTGACCGTGCCATGAACGAGCTGAACATCACTGGTATCTGTGCCAATACCAGTTCTGCCAAGGGCCGTTTTGAGCGGGCTCACCTGACGTTGCAGGATCGCCTCGTCAAGGAGCTGCGGCTTCGCGGTATCAGTACACCCGAGGCAGCAAACGCCTTTGCCGAAGAGTTCATGGCTGACTACAACCGCCGGTTTGCGAAGCCCCCACCCGATGATTTCGATGTTCACCGTCCGCTCGAGAATGATAAAAAACCTCTATCTGCCTGAAGGAAATGAAGAAAATCGACGTTGACTTGCAAAAAAATTAACGTCATATACCCCTATTTTCTGCTTAATGATTATCTATAAATCCAACCAGCTAAACCAATGATGATGCCCGTAAGGAAGCAGAAGATTGCAGTTTTATGCATCAATACGCCGTATAAAGCAAGCGAAAGCCCAATAAATAACACCATAAAAACTGGCCACATGCTGAATAACAGGAATAAATAACCCATTAAATTGTCGTGAAACGTCACATCTACTCCAAAACCATTACTGTAATTTCAATTGATGACTTGTCTAATCGCTAGACATCTTTCAATCATACTTAAACATCAGGCATCACATTATCACAGTCACAATTGTAATGTTAGTGATAGAGTCATCAGGTGATCTGTAATGTATTACAATACTCAGGTGAGTCAGTTACTTACCATATGAAATGGAGTATATTTCAGACAATCAGATACTTTATCTTAATACGATTTACTCAACCTTATCTGTACGTTATAAGCCATAATTGCTAAGACATTTATCTGTTACAATTGTTAAATCCAAAATGTTATCTATACTAACTAGTGACTTTACTCTGCCATGACAAAGTCCACTGTTCTACCCGTGAGCTCAGGGATGAGCCACTTCCTTTAATGTCTGATATTCCTTTTTTCAAAGCACTAGAAAAATACCCGAAAGCTGTTAATCTAATACATTGACTGACCATACAGTTCAGCGTTATTTTGTTGGGTTTACTTCACGTACTTTTTATTGTCGGATACTGTTGGGAAAAGACACAAAGAAGCAAGCCATTAAGCGGAATACTGCGTAGGGTTAGAATATACAATTAACTTTTCCGTGATAGGACTAGTGATAACAATATTTCCAGCATGGGCTAACAGGAGTATAGATGGAACTGCTCTCCATAGGTTAATACATCTCGCAATTAACACGCCCGCATATGCCACAAAACAGACGCCCATTCTCGGAATTTTTTTTGCCATTATCTTTCCTGCGGCCTAATTACTTTCCCCACAACTATGGTTTTTTATTAGAGTCTTCACCACTAAATAAATTATAATAAATTGATTTTATTAGACATCTGTCAGAATCTATATGGTCAGCACGTATTGCATGCTCTAATGTTTCAAATGCTAAATTATGCGCGGCCTCAGAAAATATCCCAGGCCAACCCTTACTCAGCATAGACAGTCCTTTAAGGACTCTTATCTGAATCTCCCTCATACCGGCACCATCGCGCGCGACAGGTGAGAAAAAGTCTTCCAGTAGATCGTTATTCTGAAGTGGTGCAACATGAACTGAAGGATATTTCACTTCTATTTCATCAGATTTATTCTGCGCGTAAGTGGAAAGTATACGAACACCTCTGCCAATGACATCAATGGCGGTTCCAGGATCGTTCACTGCGGGGGAAAGTGCCCGGCAGGCTATTTCGGCCATGACGCTAAGACAAAATCGGGGATCCTGAGCAAATGAACGTACATCCGAGACAATAATCGTCTCAAGTAAATCGGCGCTGATTGATGACTCCTGGCCTTGACTCAGGTACAAAACGGGCATGGATGGATGTATGAAACTGCCTGGCTGCGCCACGAGGTATACATGACGGGGATCATTGGTCAGCAGCTTGCTAAGTTTCACCATATCAATATATTCAACATAGCCAATCTTCTTCGGATAAACTGCAACCGTTCCTTTCGGCTGTTCATTGTTCTCAAGCCATGGATATCCGCCGAGACAGGGATTTCTTGCTCTCGCAATAAATGTTTCGATGGCCGCCTGTTCTACTTTTGCCGTTGTCTCACCTACCCTTCCCAGAGAGGTCAAATGCTGTATCCAGCGAAGCAATGTGATGAGGATTAAGGCAATGACAACCAGTGTGACAATGAATAAAATGACTCTCCCCCTTTCTCCATAAGCTCCCATACTGAGGGCAATAATCCCTACCAGACTGAAGAGAAAAGAACCGATGAAGGTGGCCAGTACATTTTGTGTGGTTACGTCTTCAACAACTAAACGCGTAGCTCTGGGAGTCACATTAGTAGTGGCTGAACCGTAGGCTGTGACCATGATACTCAACGAAAAAGTGGTCACTGCCAGCATACTCGATGCCAGTATGTTCAGAATGTTATCGACTGCTTCCGCACCAACCTTCACGGAAACCGACTCAGGTATCATTGATTTAAAAAGAATTGATAAAAGGGCCGTTATTATCGCGACAATGGCGAATAACGTTGCCCTGAACCATAGCTTTTTAACTGTCTGCTTCAGAATCCATTTCCAGCGTGAAATCATTCTGCATTCCTCATATTGCGGCCGGGATAAATAATTGCCGCCCCCAGGACGGCATGTTGCTATTAACGAACCAGGTGCAGGAAGTGCAGATGTTTTTCGTACTGGTCCAGTATGTCATTAATCAGCTGCTCCTGGTTCCAGCCCATCACATCATAATTTTGACCGCCTTCTTTGAGATATACCTCAGCGCGATAATATCTATGTTGTTCAGTCTGCTGCTCATTATTATCCATCGCGGCGAGCGCGAAGGTCGGTGAGCTATACCCGCGAAGCCTCACTTCATATATAAAATTCAGCTCGTTACCCAAATCGACTTCAAGACGAATACGATCCTCGACTGCGTCACTGATGTGGCTTATCGTCCCCTGCTTGTTCAGCTCTTCCTGAACCAACGTCATGGCGGGCTGGATGACGTCGTCCATAAAACGTTTCACAAGAGATCGCTTCGGCAGATACGCGATATTGCGTAACCTTCTCTGCCAGGGAATTGGGTTACGTGCAGCCGTAGGAGCAATTGTCGCCATGCTCAGGCTTTCACGCTTGGTCAAATCCCGGCGCAAAGCTTTTAAAAGTCCGTATATGGATATCAGTAAGATCACTGAGAAAGGCAATGCACTCGCTATTGTCACTGTTTGCAGCGCACTTAGCCCTCCGGCAAGGAGAAGCGCAATTGCGACAATGCCCATGAGCGAGGCCCAAAATATTCGCTGCCAGACGGGTGTGTTTGCCACTCCACCTGATGCCAGAGTATCAACTACCATTGCCCCCGAGTCAGCAGACGTGACAAAGAAGACGATGACCATCGCCATTGCGATGAATGACAGCACGGAAGAGAACGGGAAATGCTCCAGGAAATTAAACAGGGCCAGCGCCACATCCTGCTGAACAGTATTGGCGAGGTCTGTGGCCCCCTGGTTCATAATGAGATAGATCGCGCTGTTACCAAACACTGTCATCCACATTAGCGTAAAACCCGCGGGAACAAACAGCACGCCGGTGACAAACTCGCGAATGGTTCGCCCGCGGGAGACCCGTGCGATGAACATCCCCACAAACGGCGACCATGAAAGCCACCATCCCCAGTACAGTAATGTCCAGCCCCCCAGCCAGTTGCTCGACTTAGGCTCATACGCGTAAAGGTTGAACGTTTTACTCACCAGTTCCGAAAGATAACCGCCCGTATTTTCCACAAATGACTTCAGCAGAAGCACGGTTGGTCCCAGACACAGGACCAGCACCAGGAGCAACAACGCCAGACCCAGATTGAGCTCAGACAGGATACGTATTCCCTTATCCAGGCCGGACACCACTGAAATCGTCGCTAACCCCGTGATGACCACGATCAGAATAACCTGCACCGTTTCATTGATGGGCACCCCGAAAAGATGGTTCAAACCGGCATTCACCTGCAAAACACCGTAACCCAGCGATGTCGCGACGCCAAAGACCGTGCCTATAACAGCGAAAATATCAACCGCATGGCCTAAAGGCCCGTATATGCGATCGCCAATAATGGGATAGAGTGCGGAGCGCAGAGTTAAAGGCAGACCGTGACGGTAACTGAAGAACGCCAGAATCAGCGCCACAATGGCATAAATTGCCCATGCGTGCAGTCCCCAGTGGAAGAAGGTCAGACGCATTGCTTCCTTGGCTGCCGCAACGGTTTCTGGAGTGCCAACGGGAGGCGAAAGATAATGCATTACAGGTTCGGCAACGCCAAAGAACATCAGGCCGATCCCCATCCCTGCCGAAAAAAGCATCGCAAACCAGGAATGGTAGCTGAAATCAGGCTGCGCATGGTCCGGGCCCAGCTTGATATCACCGTAGCGTGAGAGTCCAAGGAACGTGACACTTAGTAAAATCAGGGCCACAGCAAGGATGTAGAACCAGCTGGCATTCGTGAAGATTTGTTGCTGTAGTAGTTTAAAATTTTTGTCGGCGACCTCCGGGAATACGGAGGCAAAGGCGACAAGAAGGAAAATTAGCAAAGCAGATGTAAAGAATACCGCTTTGTTAATCTGGCTTGTAGACTTCTTCGGGATTGTATCATTATCACTCATAATCATTTATTCCATTAATTAAATCCGCACTGGATAGACGGTACTACCTTTCACAGAGTAGCAAAGTTCAACTGGCTATGCGGCGTTAATCGGAACGCATGGTGTAATGAGTTCCGATACAAATCATCCGATATTCTAAGGGGTTCTTGGTTACTCAGCCTGCCGCTTCCTGGCGCATTTAATTTGCATAATCTACATCAGACTTGGGATATACGTTTGACCCTGATCCGAGACCCAGCATCATTTAGAAACAGAATGCCGGCATGGTCTACAGTCCCTGAACGGATGTGGTGCCGATGAAAAAATCACTATCCACCAAAGAGCAGATTGTTACGCCCTGAAGCAGGCTGAACTGGGGATGTCCGTCCCGGAGGTCTGCCTTAAGCTGGGTTGTGCGCGGAGGTATGCCGGTGATGCACAGATAATCAGTCCCCAACGTTGTCATCGAGCTGCACTTCTGGCAGAACGTCCGGGTAGCGCCGACAGTATTCGTCAATGACTGGCCATAAAACCGGTGTGAAGGCCGAGCGTGGACCTACGCTACGTAACGGACCGACAATCTCGTCATTTGCCTGCCTTGCACGCGTAAGGGCGTGGTCCAGTACCGCCAGTGCCGGTTGTGTGGCTTCCAGCAGTTGCCTGCCCTCATCTGTCAGAGAGAGGCTGCGAGTTGTGCGATGAAGAAGACGCACCCCTAGTGAGTCTTCAAGTTGAGCCAGTGTCTGGCTGGCGGCCTGTTAGGTCACTCCTTTCGCGAAAGCTGCCTGGCGCAGGCTGCCCAGTTCCACAGCTTTTGCCAGTATGTCTATCGCGCGAATATACGCAGCACACTATAGCACTGGTAAGATTGCGGTATTTGACCGCCAAGTTTCCCTTATGGCACGATTCCATTGCCTGCAGGATGCAGGGCCTGGTTCAACCAATATGGCATTTTAATACGGGTACCTGTACGTCACATAGTCGCTAAGAAATGAAGTCTGGCGCGTTCGCCTTAACCACGCTCAACCGGGAATACAACCATGAAAACTTTTCTGAGTATCGGCTCGGGACCGGGTATTGGTCTGGACACTGCGATTCGTTTTGCGCGTGAAGGGTACAGGGTAATTCTGACATCACGTAATAACGTACACCTGCAGGAGCAGGTACTGGCTTTACAGAGTAAAAGGTTACCAGGTGGAAGGTCGTTTTGCCGACGCTGCTAATATCAGTTCCATCACAACATTAATCCATGATGTGGAAACAGCAACGTAAGGGAATGATGTTCTGCACTTCAATTCCGCTGCGCTTCATGACGGAGGTCTGGATGAACAGTCTGTTGATGGCCTCTTAACGGGGTCTGAGGGCCAATGGAACGAAAACGTACGCTAAGGAGATAATCAATTGTTATAATTAATATTACTCATTCTTCGCTATAAACTGAAAGCCCACACTAAGCAATGTTTTATCCTCAAATGACTTATTTCCCTACCCCACTAAAGTAACGCTCGCACATTAGGTCGTTTTTTAACCACACAGTAAAACTCGAAATAACATGCGAAAAAACGCATATGATTTTGACTTCTTGTTTGGGTGGAGAGACAATGCCCATTCATAGCAGGAGTACATAATGCCAGAAATCGCATCCCTACAACTTTTCAAAATACTATCTGATGAAACACGCCTGGGTATCGTATTACTGCTCAGGGAGATGGGGGAGCTGTGCGTTTGCGATCTCTGCACAGCGCTGGAACAATCACAACCCAAGACCTCCCGCCATCTGGCCATGCTTCGGGAAAGTGGCCTGTTGCTGGATCGCAAGCAGGGGAAATGGGTTCATTATCGCTTATCCCCGCATATTCCTTCCTGGGCTGCCCTGGTGATTGAGCAGGCCTGGTTAAGCCAACAGGACGACGTACAGGCCATCGCCCGTAAGCTGGCATCAGCAAACTGCTCTGGCAGCGGTAAGGCTGTTTGTATCTAAAAAATTTGCCTGAACATATATGTTTTTTCGAATGCGATGTGTTAGAGATGAAAACGTTAACGGTGTTTGATCCGGCGATGTGCTGCAGTACCGGCGTTTGTGGTTCAGATGTCGATCAGGTTCTGGTCGATTTTTCTGCTGATGTGCAATGGCTGAAAGGGCGTGGAGTTCAGATCGATCGTTACAACCTGGCGCAACAGCCGATGAGCTTTGTTCAGAATGAGAAAGCAAAAGCATTCCTTGAAGCTTCTGGAGCCGAAGGGCTTCCGCTGCTGTTACTGGATGGTGAAACGGTGATGGCCGGGCGATACCCAAAACGCGCTGAACTGGCTCGCTGGTTTGGTATACCGCTGGAAAAGGTGGGTTTAGATTCCACCAGTTGCTGTGGTGGTAAAACTTCCTGTTGTTGAGTATGTCAGGAGGACATATGAAATTCTTAAAGAATATCCCGTCTTACCTGTTTTTCACCGGTAAGGGAGGTGTAGGTAAAACTTCGATTTCCTGCGCAACGGCTATACGTCTGGCTGAACTGGGAAAGCGTGTTCTGCTTGTCAGTACCGACCCGGCTTCTAACGTCGGTCAGGTATTCGATCAGACTATCGGTAACACTATCCAGCCCGTGACTGCTGTGCCTGGACTTTCGGCTCTGGAGATCGACCCGCAGGACGCCGCCCAGCAATACCGCGCCAGAATCATTAATCCTATTAAAGGTCTTTTGCCTGATGACGTTGTTAACAGCATCAGTGAACAGCTTTCAGGAGCTTGTACGACAGAGATTGCTGCGTTCGACGAGTTTACTGGCTTACTGACCGATACTTCTCTGCTGACCCGCTTCGATCACATCATTTTTGATACTGCCCCAACCGGCCACACTATTCGTCTTCTTCAGCTTCCCGGAGCCTGGAGCAGCTTCATTGAAAGTAACCCTGATGGTGCCTCCTGTCTTGGGCCGATGGCGGGGCTGGAAAAGCAACGCGAACAATACGCTCATGCCGTTGAAGCATTATCCGATCCTGAACGAACTCGCCTGGTGCTGGTCACGCGATTGCAAAAATCAACACTACAGGAAGTCGGGCGTACTCATGACGAATTATCAGCTATTGGCCTTAAAAATCAGTATTTAGTCATTAACGGTGTTCTGCCAGCTAGCGAAGCAGAACGTGATGCACTGGCCGCCGTAATATGGCAACGAGAGCAAGAGGCGCTGGCAAATCTTCCTACCGGGTTATCTGATTTGCCGACAGACAACTTATACCTTCAGCCGCTGAACATGGTTGGTGTGCCCGCATTGAAAGGCCTGCTCAACGAACACGCTGAGATAGCATTGCTTCCTGAACAAAGCATACAAAACAAACCAGAGAATATGTCGTTCTCTGTCCTGGTCGATGATATCGCCCGCAGTGAACACGGTCTGATTATGCTGATGGGCAAAGGCGGTGTGGGTAAAACCACAATGGCTGCGGCTATCGCCATCAGTCTGGCGGATAAGGGTTTTGATGTGCATCTAACCACCTCAGATCCTGCTGCACATCTCAGTACAACGCTGAATGGCAGCCTCAAAAATCTGCAGGTCAGCCGAATCAACCCTCAAGATGAAACCGAACGCTATCGTCAGCATGTTCTGGAGACGAAGGGCAGGGATCTTGATGAGGCCGGAAAGCGGCTGCTCGAAGAGGATTTACGTTCTCCTTGCACAGAAGAGATTGCGGTGTTCCAGGCGTTCTCACGCGTAATCCGTGAAGCAGGCAAACGGTTTGTGGTCATGGATACGGCACCGACCGGGCATACGCTATTACTGCTTGATGCTACCGGGGCTTATCACCGTGAGATTGCTAAGAAGATGGGGAATAAAGTTCATTTTACCACTCCGATGATGCAGCTTCAGGACCCGGAACGCACCAAAGTCCTGCTGGTTACTCTGCCTGAAACCACTCCGGTACTGGAAGCGGCAAACCTGCAGTCCGATCTTGAGCGTGCGGGGATTCATCCCTGGGGCTGGATTATCAATAACAGCCTCTCTATTGCACAGACTCATTCACCACTGCTGTGTCTGCGTGCTCAACAAGAACTTCCTCAGATCGAGGCTGTGAAGAACCAGCATGCAAGGCGCATAGCGTTAGTACCCCTAATGGCATCAGAGCCTAATGGCATCGAGAAACTCAGAGAGTTGGCAGTTTAATTTTTTGGCATACACAGGGCGGCAGAGCAGTCCTGTCTGGAGGATTTATGTTACTGGCAGGCGCTATTTTTGTCCTGACCATTGTTTTGGTTATCTGGCAACCAAAGGGATTAGGGATCGGCTGGAGTGCAATGCTGGGCGCAGGACTGGCTCTGATATCTGGCGTTGTGCATGTGGGCGATATTCCGGTGGTGTGGAATATTGTCTGGAACGCGACGGCGACCTTTATTGCCGTGATTATTATCAGCCTGCTGCTTGATGAATCAGGCTTTTTCGAATGGGCGGCATTGCATGTTTCGCGCTGGGGTAACGGTCGTGGCCGTTTGCTCTTTACGTATATCGTTCTGCTCGGTGCAGCGGTGGCGGCACTGTTTGCCAACGATGGGGCGGCACTTATTCTGACGCCGATAGTCATCGCCATGCTGCTGGCATTAGGGTTCAGCAAAGGCACCATGCTGGCATTCGTCATGGCGGCCGGGTTTATTGCCGATACGGCCAGCCTGCCGCTTATCGTGTCGAACCTGGTGAATATCGTCTCGGCGGACTTCTTTGGACTGGGCTTCACTGAGTATGCGTCGGTAATGGTGCCGGTGGATATTGCCGCTATTATCGCTACGCTGGTGATGCTGCATCTGTTCTTCCGCGAAGATATTCCGCCGACTTACGACCTGGCTCTTCTGAAAGCACCGGCAAAAGCGATTAAAGATCTGGCAACCTTCAGAACCGGCTGGATAGTGTTGAGCCTTCTTCTGGTTGGCTTTTTCGTCCTTGAGCCGTTGGGTATCCCGGTCAGCGCGATTGCTGCTGTAGGGGCTGTCATTCTGTTTACGGTGGCGAAGCGAGGCCATGCCATTAACACTGGCAAAGTGCTTCGCGGTGCGCCATGGCAGATCGTCATATTCTCTTTGGGAATGTATCTGGTGGTCTATGGTCTGCGTAATGCCGGACTAACAGAATACCTCTCCGGTGTACTGAACGTGCTGGCAGATAAAGGACTTTGGGCAGCGACGTTTGGTACCGGCTTCCTGACGGCTTTCCTGTCTTCCATAATGAACAATATGCCTACCGTGCTGGTTGGTGCTCTCTCTATTGATGGCAGCACTGCAACAGGCGTTATCAAAGAGGCGATGATTTATGCCAACGTGATTGGCTGCGATCTGGGACCGAAAATTACACCTATTGGTAGCCTGGCAACGCTGCTCTGGCTGCATGTCCTTTCACAGAAGAACATGACCATCACCTGGGGATACTATTTCCGCACCGGGATCGTCATGACTCTGCCTGTGCTGTTTGTAACGCTGGCCGCGCTGGCGCTACGTCTCTCTATCACTTTGTAATGAGATACTGATATGAGCAACATTACCATCTATCACAACCCAGCCTGCGGCACGTCGCGTAATACGCTAGAGATGATCCGCAACAGCGGTACTGAACCGACCGTTATTCTTTATCTTGAGACTCCACCTTCACGCGATGAGCTGGTCAAATTAATTGCAGATATGGGCATTTCCGTCCGGGCGTTGCTTCGTAAGAATGTCGAGCCGTATGAGGAACTGGGTCTTGCAGAAGATAAATTTACTGACGACCAGCTCATCGACTTTATGCTGCAACATCCGATTCTGATTAACCGTCCGATTGTAGTGACGCCACTGGGAACTAAACTTTGCCGTCCTTCGGAGGTGGTTCTGGATATCCTTCCTGATGCCCAGAAAGCGGCTTTCACCAAGGAAGACGGTGAAAAAGTCGTTGATGATGCAGGTAACAGACTGAAATAAATGCGGTCTGGTGATGAAGGGCGAGAAGAACTCGCCCATTTTTATATAAAAAATCAGTGCTAACGGATGATCAGAAGCGGTTGTGAGGTATTTTGCAGCATTCCAGCGGTATGGCTACCGATTAAGAATCGCCGCAATCTGGAATGGCCGTAGACCCCATGATTATCAAATCGACATCATTTTCCTCTGCGTAACGAATAAGCATATCCCTGACTGACGGCCCAGAAAGATGCATTGTGCTGTTTTTAGACTGGCCCCCTCAGTTTGAAGCGGCCTACCGCGACCTGCTTTCCATCCGTACAGAAGATGATCTGACCCGGATTTTGCTGCGTAATGCACAGTACCTCCGCATGCGAACCAGCCAGGTTCTGCCACGGGGACAGCAGTTCTACGCCGGGACTGCGCTGTATTTTGCCCTGTTCTGCGATGTCGCCGGTCGTGATGAACAGACGATTGAAGCCTTCTGGGCCAGTATCGCGCGTTTCTGGGGAGCCTGGTATCGTCGGCAGGATTATTATCAGCAGATCAACCAGCTGCGCGGAGTCATGGGCAAGGCGCCGGCGAATGGTCTCAGCGAGGCGCATGCGGTGGGCGTTTACAGCCGGGTCGCAGTGTTTCAGGATGAAAGCGGCCAGAAAGGACACAGTCAGGTGCTGCTGACCCTTCGCACAGAGAATACGCAGGCGCTGCCGGCAGGCGAGTTCGATCAGTTTGAGTTGCCGTTCTGTAATGGTCACATTCTGGTGCCTGATCCGGGCTATGGCGCCCCCGTTGTTTTTCTCAACAATGTACTCGGCCTGGGGTTCCGCTTCCGGGAAGGAACCTGCTCCATGCACTGCTACACTGTGGAGGACGCCCGGCTCGGGGCTACCCAGACACTGACGGAAGTGGCGGAAGCGCTCGTCAGTAATGTTGATGCTCCCCTGCGGGCCTACGCTGCAACCATCCCGGTAAATCAGAGGTAGTTTCTGTAAAGGCCACGACCGTGTGGTCTTTCACTGCATGTGCAGCAACTGGATACCGGGGCTGGCTGTGAATTTTCTTGACGGCTGAGGCGTTTGAGACACTGGTCCGGGAATTCACCACGAAATGTGAAGAGGGTTCTTTGGACGGGGCCCTGACCGGACTTCGCTGTCTGTACGGAGAGCGCTGAATGATTTGTTAAGTGAATTTGTGCAGTATACATTCTGTACATGTACGCGAATCTGATTAAGCCATCATCAGCTACCCTTGACTTCCGGACTATTACCTGCGTAGCCGCGACGGCTGAGCTGATGGTAATGTACCGTGACCAGAACCCCGCCCAGCAACAGTAAAATGGCGGCAGTTTCCTGCAGATCCGGAATGCGCTGTGAATAGATAAAACCATATAGCAGCGCGAAAAGGGTTTCAAAAACCACCATCTGCCCTGTCAGTGATACCGGAAGACGCCGGGAACAGAGATTCCACGCCAGATATCCCAGCCATGAGGAGACCACGGCTAACATCATGTTCGTTATCCAAAAGAGCGTTTGAGTGTGTTCCGGTAACGACAAGTGTAAGCGTACAGCGAGAACCGTATTGACGGGGATGTGTTATTCAGTTGGCAGTGT
>ERZ507477.126-NODE-126-length-16432-cov-9.13275_pt1 | contig 16432 bp, 16 predicted proteins | sample MGYA00512653_ERZ507477 | MGnify/ENA metagenome assembly ERZ507477
CTATTCTATAGGTCGGGTTATTTGACGTACAGGTACTGTTCTATGGGGCGCTTACGTATAGCAAAACTTGTGATGATTTGCGTACGATACGTAAACCAATAATGAATCTGTGAGTGATTAGCTAAAATATTGTACCAAATATACGGCGTTACAGCAGCTAAAACAAACAAAACTAGAAGTTGGAACGGACGCCAGCTATTTCGTTTACGATAAGCAAAATAGAGAAAAACAAGACAAGTAATCAATAGCAATAATATTGCTACTTTTGGATACATCAATCTAATATTGCTTTTCAGCATCTCTAATCGATGCAACGGGTATTTGTCGTTTCCTTCCGTTCGAAAGAGGATTTGGTTGATTGCATCTTTTACAATGTTTTTGTTCAATATGATCGATGATAGGATCCATTTAGCCACCCATGTCAAACCATAGCCTAATCCCCAAAAGATACCGGTAAAAACAAAACTGCCTACTTGTTTGCTCAATGAACTGCGTTTATCCATTAAATACTTATTTGTTACATAATAAATAATGATCACAGGTATCCCCCAAGAGATGACCGGTGTTGTCAACAAGTCAAAAAAGTTAGCTAAAGAACCAATGACAAAGAAATACAAGAATAATTGTTGGTTGGTGTTGGAGAGTTGTGGTTTTGTTAAAAATAGTAATACAGACAATAAAGTCAAAATCCAAATATTTGAAAATTGCATACTGAAGAAAAAGGTTGCAGCATTTCCTATAGCAAGCGAAATCAACAAGGCTGTCGTTAAATAGATGTCGCTACACTTGGTTAAAAAGTAGCTCGTCAATCCAATCAGCAGAAAAAGAATGGCTGCGTAAATCATTCGAATACTCCCCAAACTCATCCCTAGCAGTAAAGGTCGTAAAAAAAGCTGATAACCATGCCAATAACGGGGATAATCCGCCATAGACATCGCGTTCTCCAAGGAGTTCAATTCAGGATCTGCTTTTGTTTTTCGTATCATCAAATGATCAGTAAAATTATCTAACCGAGTGCCTAGCATATTTCCTTGATTGATAGAAGGATACATTCCTTCTTTTTCAACCATCTGTAGAGATTTTTCTGCATTCGATTCAATAGAGTGCTGCGGAATGAAAAAAGTAATTGTCAGTAGTACGCAATAGCTAGCGATCAAGAGAACAAAAGCAAAAAATATCTTTTTAAATAGTTTCATGAGTATCTCCTATATCTGTTTTCATTTTTTCTCTTTTATCTAGTAAAAAAGGAGAGAGGATATAAACAGGTAGACCTAATGCTAAAACAAACACATACCGTAAACTAAAAGCCACAGGAGTAGCAATCATAATAGTAGCAAAAACAAGCATACCGGGAAGAAAAAGGAGTAAATACCGATATTTTTTCTTAAAGATTGCTAAAAGTGCACTGCCGATAGCTAACCACAGTAATGTGCCGGAACCAAAGAAATCACGAGCATCGATGATTTTTTTCATTCCTGACAATCCAGTAAGATGTTCAATCAAATCTACTTGCTTCATACCATAATTATTCGTGTTTACACGAGTATCTAAAAAGCCGTAACTATTTTTTGTACCAGGTACCCAGAACCCGAACGTTTCTAAAATATAAGCATCTGTATAGATTTTTATATTACTTGGTAAATTTCTTGCCCATAGTGATAGAAATTCTTTTTTATGTGTATTCAAAAACTCATTGTTAAAATTTTTATGCCACTTGATTGAGTCTGCAAGACTAGGAGAATACGCTTCATAATCTTTTATCGGGAGTAGCTGATTCATGAATGCTTTATCTTTCTTAGACAAGTCACCATCCATAACAATAGTTCTAGAAATTTGCTGCAAAGGAACACCTAATTGTTCAGCAGTTTCTGTAGGAATAGCATAACGAGCCATCAACGGGTGGATGAGTAGTCCAGCAATCACTGTATAACCCAGCACCACTTGAAAGAATGCTTGATACCTTTTTTGTTTCAAAATAATCAAGCCGCAAATCAAACCTGTGCCGGTTACTACATAAATCCCATTATTTCTTAGATAGGTGGTCAGTAAAGCAAGGATGATTACGTAAATCTGATTGAGAATCGTTGGCTTTTCTCGTTGAAAAATAAAGTCAAAAACCGCTAAGGAAAATAAAAAGCAAGCGATAGAGAACAAAGTATCTTTTTGCATGTTCAAGGCGTAGATTGGAAAAACCGGTGCAAATGCAAAATAGCATAAACTAATGAGTACCGGAAAAAAATGGATGTTTCTTTTTAACAGCCAGCAAAGAGAATAACTTATCGCTGAAGCTGTTATCAATGTTTGAAAAATCGAAAATAAAAATACACCGTGATTGATCGTATCAGTTGGTAAATCATGAACAAATAGCTTGACCAGTAAGGTGAATAAGACTGGATGATGATTGCTTATAGGAACATCACCCATAGATTGGGCGACCGAACTTAACGAATCAGGCAAAACCACTCCAGGATACAATGCCAACAGATAAGGAAGCCAACACAGAACTAAAAAGACAGTAAAGAATAAAAAATATTTTCTTGAAGAGAAAGCCTGTGTGTTTTGAGCAGTAAAAAATGTTTCCAGTTTTGGCATTGATAAATAAATCGATTGTAAAAATAAAAAAGAATACACAAAAATGGAGAAATAAACAAGAAAGTAAAAAATACTTCCATCAGCAATCGTTGTCTTTGTATAGTTTGCTGAGACATACTGAAATTGTATCTGTCTGCCAATAGAAAGTGTAAGAGCAAAAGCTGCAGAAAAAAACAATCGGGCAATAGCTGCAACTTTGTTTTTTATTGAAAACAACTCTATTCCATATTGCTTAAAAGCAAGTAGCAAAACCATGGCTAAACCAATGATTACTGTTGGATTCAAAGTTCCTAGACCATAAGAAGTAAAAAAAGCAAAACCTGACGCAAATAAAGTTGCAAAAAAAGTAGGAAATAGATTCTCCTTTTTCTTATGCATAAAAAAGGCCTCCTACTTCATTTCTTTATTTTGATATTCGTGGTAGACATGGTATAAATTCAATTCATATTCTTTCTTGGCATTTGTGACGACCGTATCCAAAATCAACCCTGTTACTAATGAAAGAAGGGCTAAAGTCATCAATCCAGTACTTAAAATCGCAGAAGGGATGCGTGTAATAAAGCTTGTCAGCATATATTCACGAATCACAGGAATCCCCATGACCAATCCAAATAAAAAGAAGAAGATGGTCCAGATCCCAAAGAAAAGCAAAGGTTTATAATCTTTGCACATTTTGATGATCATCATGATCACTTTGAATCCGTCAGAGAATGTATTCAATTTTGATTCGCTACCTTCAGGACGATCGCGATAATCGATTGGAATCTCAACGAACTTGAATTTTTTATCTAAAGCATGAATCGTCAATTCTGTTTCGATTTGAAAACCAGAACTCATAATAGGGAAGCTTTTGACAAAAATTCGATTGAATCCTCGATAGCCGGTCATGACATCGCGAATTTTTGTTTTATATAAGTAAGTAATTGTATTTTTAACCAGATTATTCCCAAAATCATGGAAAGGACGCTTATTTTCATCAAAATAGGTTCCATTTGATAGACGATCGCCAATGACCATATCTGCTTCGCCAGAACGTAATTTCTCAAGCAAACCATGTGCAGCTTCTGCAGGATAAGTATCATCACCATCTACCATCAAATAATAATCGGCATCAATATCAAAAAACATTTGACGGATTACATTCCCTTTTCCTTGACGTGGTTCTTTCTTTACGATTGCTCCGCCTTGAACGGCCAATTCGTATGTTCGATCGGTCGAATTATTATCATAGACATAAATATCTGCTTCTGGTAATTCCCTTTTAAAATCTTCAATAACAGTTGAAATTGTCGCCTCTTCGTTATAACAAGGAATGAGCACGGCAATTTTTTCACGTGATTCCATTTGTCACTCTCCTTATATAATAAAACTAATCTTATTTCAATAATACCGTATAATAACTACAAATACTAGCTATTCCAAGAGGAAATAGCCCTATTTTTATAAAAATCACCCACTATAAAAGAAGGATAGGATACCTCTCTTTTAGATAGTGGGTGCGTATTCGTTATTTCATTTTTTTGACGTATTAATCTATTGCGCCCTTTTTTCTTGAAATGTCTAATACGGTTCCTGTATGAGCATCTGCTAAAAATTCATAATAAACAGTTTCGCCATCTTCTATCCGGGAAAGCCCACCCCGATAAGCACTCGACCGAACGGCGAATTTCCGAATAGGTTCTTTTTCAAAAGAGATCCAAGCACCTTCGATTGCGCCTTCTTTTAAAAAAGATGTTTTGATATTTTCAAGCACTTGGTCTGCTGATAACACTTTTTTGCGATGATACCAAATCGTTGAAGCTACCCCACTCAATAATCCTAGACCGATCCCAACGGCTAACCCGCCTTTAAAATAGCTTAATTCGCTTTCTTCATACATGTGGATATACCTCCTTCTTCTCACTTGCTACTCTTTGTGTTTATTTTACCACACTCTCATATTTTCTTTGAAATAAATAACCGCTACCAGAAAAAATAAGCTATAATAAATACGATCGGTCTGCAGAAAAAATCATATTTTATCCGCAGATCAATATAAGTCTGAGAGGAGTTTAGTCTGAAATTTAGACGAATAGCATATGGAAGAAAAAACATTTCAACGAATCAAAGAGTTAACAGAATTACAAGGAACAAGCGGTTTTGAACAAGACGTTCGCGCCTATATGGAAAGTCATATGGAACCGCTGGTAGATGAGTTACAGTTAGATGGTTTGGGCGGCATTTTTGGGCTGCGCCACCATGAAGAAGCGGATGCACCTCGTGTAATGGTCGCAGCACATATGGATGAAGTCGGATTCATGCTGACACAAATCCAAGAAAACGGGCTTTTTAAAGTCGTACCTCTAGGCGGATGGAACCCTTACGTTGTTTCTGCTCAACGTTTTACACTTAAAACCTCTACTGGTAAGAATTATCCATGTATTTCTTCTTCCGTTCCCCCACATTTATTACGAGGAACAAGCGGACAAAAATCAGTAGAAGTAACAGATATTTTGTTCGATGCTGGGTTTGAATCAAGAGAAGAGGCAATGAGTTACGGTGTTCTTCCAGGAGACACAATCGTTCCTTACGCTGAAACGATCAAAACAGCCAACGGGAAGAATATCATCAGCAAATCGTGGGACAACCGCTATGGCTGTACAATGGTATTAGAAGCTTTAGAAGCGTTACAAAATGAAACATTAGGTCATACATTGATTGCAGGCGCGAATGTCCAAGAAGAAGTAGGCTTGCGTGGTTCTAAAGCTTCTGTCAATAAATTCAAGCCAGATCTGTTCTTTGCAGTAGACTGCTCTGCAGCAGATGACACAGTGACGAAAAATGGCACATTCGGACATTTAGGAGAAGGTACATTGATGCGTATCCAAGATCCAGGTTTGATCATGCTTCCTCGTTTGCGTGAGTACTTGCTAGATATCGCTGAAACAAACAACATCCCTTATCAATACTTTGTTTCAAAAGGCGGTACAGATGCAGGTGCTGCTCATACACAAAATGAAGGAATCCCAAGTACAGTGATTGGCGTAGTGGGACGTTATATCCATACGCATCAAACGATGTTCAGTATTCGCGATTTTGAAGCTGCACGAGAAATGTTGATTCAAACATTGAAAGGTTTAGATAAATCAACAGTGAACACGATCGTATACGGGAAATAACGCGATAGTGAAACTATAAAATCTGGCAAAAGCAACCTTTTGTCAGATTTTTTTTATAAAAAGAGGATCAATGTTTGTTAGTTCGAAAGAAAGGTGTATAATTTAATTGAAAAATACATAAACAGAAAGTAGAGGAAAAAGAATGATTATCCCAAATAGTTTAGAAGAATTAGCAGGCTACGTAGAAACTGGAAAAAGTGTATTTTTCTTTACTGCCGGCTGGTGCGGAGACTGCCGTTTTATCAAACCGCAAATGCCTGAAATCGAAAATGACTTTTCTGATTGGCAATTTATTGAAGTAGACCGTGACAAGTACATAGATGTAGCCGCTGAATGGAACATTTTTGGTATCCCAAGTTTTGTCGTGATCCAAGACGGAAAAGAATTAGGTCGTCTAGTGAATAAAGATCGTAAAACAAAACAGGAAATCGAATCGTTCCTAGAAAGTGTAATAAAAGGCTGACATCTGTTAGGAGGGGTCAAGATGAATCAAGAATATAAGAACATTTTAGTAGGTATTGACGGTAGTGAACAAGCACTTGCTGCTTTCAAAAAAGCGTTAGAAGTGGCTCGCCGTAATAATGGGAAAGTATATGTAGCAAACGTAATCGATCAGCAATTTTATAATTTTATGGGCTATGCTCCTATTGATCAAAATCTAGTCGATCAGCAAACTGAAACAGCCAAGCAAATGATCGAAGAATGTAAAGAATATGGAAAATCTGTTGATTACACAAATATAGAAGGAATTATTGCATACGGCTCTGTTCGTGAATCCATGGCAGTCAAATTGCCAAAAAAATATGCAATCGATCTAATCATGGTTGGGCAGTCTGGACTAAATGCAGTCGAACGCTTTATGACAGGAAGTGTAGCCAGCTACGTCATACGTCATTCACCTTGTGATGTCTTGATCGTTTCTGACGAAGAAGAACAGCCAAGTAATTAAGCAAGTGGAACTTGTATAACCTTTTTAATCAAACAGTAAAGGGACTGTGACAAAAGTCTTGTCACAGTCCCTTGTTACGAATAAATGGTGTTCCAGAAGAAGCTTCTTCGGAAATAAAGCATGAAAAAAATCTCATGCAGTGAATGCAATTTTTTGTTAAGATAAATCTCAGCAAAGGATAATGGAGGAAAGAACATGATTTTTGCTTATAACAAAGCACACGTCGGAGACACTTTGATGGTTATCATAGCCGACGATAAAGGAACAGAAAACACTGTCGAACGTAAATGGAATGTTGCTCGGATCAAAGATGAACAAGGTCAAGTTGTTGCTTGGAACTTTTTCCATATCTCCGATCATCTAACAATTGAAGGGAACGGCCAAGTAAGCTTAACAGATGAAGAATTAGCGAAATTGAATCGATTGATTAAAGAAGCAGGATTCGAAGAACAGCTTGAAGCTGATCATGAACCGAAGATCGTTGTCGGGTATGTAAAAACATGCGTCCCGCATCCTGACTCTGACCATTTATCGATTACTGAGACAGAAGTGGACAATGGGACAGTATTGCAAATTGTTTGCGGTGCACCAAATATCGAAGCTGGACAAAAAGTTGTCGTTGCAAAACCAGGAGCCATGATGCCAGATGGAATGATGATCTGGCCAGGAACTTTGCGAGGGGTAGCCAGCTATGGAATGATTTGTTCTGCTCGTGAATTGCATTTGCCAAATGCTCCAGAAAAAAAAGGAATCTTAGTATTGCCTGAGGATGCCGTAGTCGGAGAAGTATTTCCAAAATAAAGAGGTTGTGACAAGTCTTTGTCACAACCTCTTTATTATTAATTTTCACTATTTTGATTTTGTTTTAATGCCGATTGATCGATCGTCAATTCAACAGTAGTTGTTTTTTCTTTCGAGCCTTCATAGTAAGTGATTTTGACAGAATCTCCCACTTTTTTCTTATACAAAGCAGATTGAAGTTCTACACCAGAAGAAACTTCTTTGTCATCGATCTTAGTAATGACGTCGTATTGTTTCAACCCAGCTTTTTCTGCCGGTGTAGCTGTTTGGACATTTGTCACGATGACACCGTTAGTTACAGATGAAGGAATCTTCAAGATTTGTTCTTGTTGCTGAGTAGAAACGGCAGATAAGTCGACCATTGTGATACCTAGAGCTGGACGTGTCACTTTTCCGTCTTTTTCCAGTTGGTTGATGATATTCACTACATCGTTACTTGGGATGGCAAATCCCATTCCTTCTACGCTTACATTAGAAGTCGATTCAGAAGTACTTGCGATCTTACTTGAGTTGATACCGATAACTTGTCCTTCGATATTCACTAAAGGACCACCAGAATTTCCCGGGTTGATCGCTGCATCTGTTTGGATCGCATTGATATTGACTGTTTCGTTCGATTCATTCGTACTTGTTACTTGTCGGTTCAAGGAAGAAATGATTCCTGAAGTGACAGAATTCGCATATTCAGATCCTAATGGGGAACCAATCGCAATCGCAGGTTCACCAACCTTCAAAGCACTTGAGTCCCCAAAAGAGGCAACCGTTTCGACTTTGTCTGAATTGATCTTCAACACCGCTAAATCTGAATAGGCATCTGTTCCAACTAATTCAGCTTTTACCTTCGTACCGTCTTTCATCATGACTTCCAAACCTTGCTGTCCATCTACTACGTGATTGTTTGTGACTACATAAGCAGTATTCCCGTCTTTTTTGTAGATTACGCCGCTTCCTTCACTATAAGCTTCCAAATTACTATCATCTGAGCTGCTACTTTCTTCTTGCTGCCCGAATAATCCGCCAAAACCGCTTGATTGGTTTTGACTTTGTAAGTTGATAACAGAAACGACAGCGTCTTGAACTTTATCTACCGCTTTGGTGATATCAGAATCTACATTGACTTTGACATTTTCCACAACTGTTTCACCGGCAGAATTTTGATTGCCGCTTGTAGCAGTAGAACTATTGTTGCCAGTGCCCATCGCTGCATAAAAAATGCCAGCTGTCAGTAGTCCTCCAACGATCCCTCCAACAAGCCCCAGACCCAACTTACGCCAGAGGCTATTATTTTTATTTTTTTTCATCTTTGGTGTCACATTTTTTCTATCCATGTGTTCCTCCTCCAATTACATTCATTTATCTACTGTTAGTATAGTCTTATTTGTTGACTTTAGTCTACTTTGAGACTTTGAACTTTTTATGAAAAACTTTAGGAAAAATCATTGTTTTCAGATGAAAATATTTGATTTTCTTTTTCCACAGATATTGTGTAAAACTACGCGGATAGGATTGGAAAAATAAGGGATAAAACATATCCACAGCCTGTGTATAAAGTGGATAAATTCTTATAAAACGTATGTTTGCCTAATGAATGTGATGAAATAAGGTAAAACAACGCTGTTTTCTGTGGATAAACCTGTGGATGTTGTGCATAACTGTTGGGGAAATCTTTTTAACAAAAATAGTCAAAATAAACATATAGACGAAAAAATTGATTATAATAAACAAAGTGAGCGTGAAGATCAAAGGAGAGAAAACATGAATATCAAAATTATTTCAGTAGGAAAATTAAAAGAAAAATACTTGATCCAAGGTATCAATGAGTATGTCAAACGGCTGAATGCCTATGCGAAAATCGAATTGATCGAAGTTCCTGACGAAAAAGCCCCGGAGAATTTAAGCGAAGCGCAAATGAGACAAGTAAAAGAAAAAGAAGGAGAACGGATCTTAGCGAAAATCAAAGAACAAGAATACGTCTATGGCTTAGCAATTGAAGGGAAAAATCCCACAAGCGAATCTTTTGCTAAACAAATCGACCAATTAGGTATCCAAGGAAAAAGCCACCTTGTTTTTGTTATCGGCGGTTCTTTAGGACTCAGCGAAGCCGTCATGAAAAGAAGCAATGCTCAGATCTCTTTTGGCAAAATGACGTATCCACATCAATTGATGCGCCTGATCCTCGTCGAGCAAATCTACCGTGCCTTCCGGATCAACGCGGGGGCTCCATACCACAAATAATGATATTTTTTAAGAGAAAAATAGCATAAAAATCTAGTTATCCGCATAAAAACTGGACTTATCACACTTTATCAAGGTCAAAACCACTCAATTTACTACTAATTTACTACTTATGAATGAGCTTTGATACGACGATTTATCCTTGAAAAGTGAAGATATAAAGATACTTCCAATAAAATTTGAATATTTAATAGGTAGACACTTCAAAAAATGAGGTGTCTATTTTTTTACCCGATTTTGAAAGGAAGTGAACTTATGAAAACAAAAAATCAAGAATCAAAAGGTCGTTCCCCACTCTTTAAGACCATCAAACATTCATTCAGCCAATAAAAAAGAAAGGATAGGTAAAAATATGGAACTTAAATTTGTGATTCCCAACATGGAAAAAACATTCGGCAATTTAGAATTTGCTGGCGAGGATAAAGTCGTTCAGCGAAGAATCAACGGACGGCTAACTGTCTTATCAAGAAGCTATAATCTCTATTCTGATGTTCAAAGAGCAGATGATATTGTGGTGGTGCTTCCTGCTGAAGCTGGCGAAAAACATTTCGGCTTTGAGGAACGTGTGAAGTTAGTCAATCCACGTATTACCGCAGAGGGCTACAAAATCGGCACTCGTGGTTTTACAAATTACCTTTTACATGCTGACGACATGATAAAAGAATAAAGAAAGAGAGGAAAAATGATGAGATTAGCAAATGGCATTGTATTAGATAAAGACACGACTTTTGGAGAATTGAAATTCTCTGCTCTACGTCGTGAAGTGAGAATCCAAAATGAAGACGGGTCGGTTTCAGATGAAATCAAGGAACGTACCTATGACTTAAAATCCAAAGGACAAGGACGCATGATTCAAGTAAGTATTCCTGCCAGCGTGCCTTTGAAAGAGTTTGATTATAACGCACGGGTGGAACTTATCAATCCCATTGCGGACACCGTTGCTACTGCCACCTATCAAGGAGCAGATGTTGACTGGTATATCAAGGCAGACGATATTGTGCTGACAAAGGATTCTAGTTCATTCAAAGCTCAACCACAAGCAAAGAAAGAACCGACACAAGACAAATAGTCGCTAGGTAGAAAGGAGACTTTTTCGCATGAAACAGCGTGGTAAAAGGATTCGCCCATCTGGTAAAGATTTAGTCTTTCATTTTACGATAGCGTCACTCCTGCCTGTTTTCCTGCTGGTTGTCGGACTGTTTCATGTGAAGACAATCCAGCAGATCAACTGGCAGGATTTTAACCTATCACAAGCAGATAAGATTGACATTCCCTATTTAATTATCAGTTTCAGTGTCGCAATTCTTATCTGCTTGCTGGTAGCGTTTGTATTCAAACGGGTTCGCTATGATACGGTTAAACAACTTTACCACCGTCAAAAACTGGCAAAGATGATACTTGAAAACAAGTGGTATGAATCTGAACAGGTCAAAACAGAGGGTTTCTTTAAAGATAGTGCTGGTCGTACAAAGGAAAAGATAACCTACTTCCCTAAAATGTATTATCGACTTAAAAATGGCTTGATACAGATACGGGTGGAAATCACGCTGGGAAAATATCAAGACCAACTCTTACACTTGGAAAAGAAATTAGAGAGTGGCTTGTACTGTGAGCTGACGGATAAAGAGTTAAAGGATTCCTATGTGGAATATACTTTGCTCTATGACACCATAGCCAGTCGTATTTCTATTGATGAAGTAGAAGCTAAAGATGGTAAACTTCGCTTAATGAAAAACGTATGGTGGGAATATGATAAGCTCCCTCATATGTTGATTGCTGGTGGTACAGGTGGCGGTAAAACTTACTTTATACTGACACTGATTGAAGCCTTGCTTCATACAGATTCAAAACTGTATATTCTTGACCCGAAAAATGCTGACCTTGCGGACTTAGGTTCTGTGATGGCAAATGTCTACTATAGAAAAGAAGACTTGCTTTCTTGCATTGAAACATTCTATGAAGAAATGATGAAACGTAGTGAGGAAATGAAGCAGATGAAGAACTATAAGACTGGCAAAAATTATGCTTACTTAGGTCTCCCGGCACACTTCTTAATCTTTGATGAATACGTCGCTTTCATGGAAATGCTGGGAACAAAAGAAAACACCGCAGTTATGAATAAGCTGAAACAGATTGTCATGTTAGGTCGTCAAGCTGGCTTCTTTCTAATACTGGCTTGTCAACGTCCAGACGCAAAATATTTAGGCGACGGAATCCGTGATCAGTGTGCGACATGTTTCTAACTGAAAAGGTTAGGCACTTAAAAGAAGAAAACATAAGTTTCCTTTTAAGGAGAACTGATATTTTGAGCAGTGGAATGATGGGGTAACGCCCTGAAACGCTCCCTTAATACTCCGACTGGCTGTTTAACATATAGCTGTTAGATGGTCAGAAGCTCGGTGAAGTCGGCTGAAAGTTACCGTAAATATGATAAATTCATATACGAAAGTTGTTCAGAGGTGAATGATGTAACCTATAGGTCGGAGGTCTATAAAATACTCACGGTGAGAATGTAAGTAATACTACTGACGAACTTGCGAATGAAAGAATCTATACACGGACTGTATAGAAATGTACAGGATTCTACCGTATCAACGGAACAGAATGTATGTTGTGGTTTAGTAAGATTATTGGTTATGAACAACCATGCAATGTTACAGGCATTGGAAATATACAGGTTCAAAGCAAGCACCTAAAAGTATATATAAAGATAAAAATATCGAAACATGGGAAGCTGGCAATGTGGAGGAAACTATATTCCATTGAAACATTTGTGACGAAGAATAATAAGCACATTTATGCCAGTGAAAGTGGTGGCACAGTACCAATGAGGATATAGAAATATATCGGAGGAATAGCCACTAGTCAAAAGAAATCGTTAATTAAATGATGTATTTCATAGAATCGAGTAAGACAAAATAAACACTACAACCTAAGTAAACAAAGGTAGTGGTGCTATGAATAAAGTAAAAACAAATAAAACACTTCGTCATAGTGAATACTATGGCATGACACAAATATTTGATGAACTGTATGTAAAAAGTGATAAAAAAGAAGTTTTTACAGAGCTCATGACAATTATTATGAGTGATGAAAATATTCGACTAGCATACAGAAATATCAAGAATAACAAGGGCAGTTATACAGCGAGTACCGATAAGAAAAGTATTCGAGACATTAAAACACTGTCAGAAGATACCTTTCTAACTGAGGTTAAAGTTCTTTTTCGCTGTTACAAACCACGAGCAGTTAGACGTGTAGAAATTCCCAAACCAAATGGAAAAACACGCCCTCTGGGCATTCCATCAATCTGGGATAGGTTAATACAACAGTGTATTTTACAAGTCTTAGAACCGATATGCGAAGCTAAATTTCACAATTATAGTTATGGATTTCGACCAAACCGTTCCACACATCATGCGATTGCTACCTGCAATCGACTGGCAAATAGGGGGAAGCTACACTTTGTAGTAGATGTTGATATTAAAGGATTCTTTGATAATGTCAATCACTCTAAACTTTTGCGTCAAATGTGGACGATTGGAATCCGTGATAAATGGCTATTAGGTATTATTCGATCCATGCTAAATGCTCCTATAGTCCTACCAACCGGTAAAGTCGAACACCCTAAAAAAGGTGTACCTCAAGGTGGTGTCCTATCCCCTTTACTATCTAATATCATATTGAATGAATTAGATTGGTGGGTTGCTTCACAATGGCAAAATACCACGATTGAGACAGAAAAGATTATGGATAGGCGAGATAAAGGCAAAGGCATTGATAAGACTAATCAGTATCGGGCATTAAGACGAACAAACTTAAAAGAAATATACATTGTTCGGTATGCTGACGACTTCAAAATCTTTTGTAGAAAACGAAGTCATGCAGATAAAATATTTCACGCAACGAAAATGTGGCTTAAAGAACGGTTATCACTTGAAATTAGCGAAGAAAAATCCAAAATTGTCAATCTCAAAAAAGGTAAATCAGAATATCTAGGATTTGAATTAAAGCTAATCAAGAAAGGTAAAAAATACGTAGTCGAAAGTCATATGAGCAAAAAATCAATGACAAGAGTTAAAATCCAATTAAAGAAACAATTACGTAAAGTTGCCAGACCGAAGAATCATTGCGAACAAGCAAAAGAAATTGGATTATATAATTCTATGGTGATTGGAATCCATCAATATTATGGAATTGCAACCTGTGTAAATCTCGATTGCAGTAAAATAGCCTATACACTAAAACCGTTCATCAATCACAAACTGCCGACAAAGAAACATGGAAAGATATTAAATACATTTATCAAATCGAAGTATGGAAAAAGTAAAGAAATGCGATGGTTGAATAATGTGCCAATTGTACCGCTCAACTATGTTCAGTTTAGACTTGCTGTCCCCCTATCAGAGGGAACTTGCAAGTACACTGAAAGTGGACGAAGCAAGATACACAGTAAATTAAAATTAGACCTAGCCCTTTTACTTCACATGATGAGAAATAGTAATTATGAAAGAAGTATTGAATTTGTGGATAACAGAATATCTAAATATTCTGCTCAAAAGGGAAAATGTGCTATCACGGGTAAATTTCTCGAATACGAAGAAATCCATTGCCACCATATCGTACCAGTAAAACAACAGGGTACAGACAAATACAGCAACCTCATTATTATTCACAAAAATGTTCACGCATTAGTCCATGCTATCGAAGAAAAAATCATACACAAATACCTGAATGTATTAAATCTAACCAATGAACAAATAGAAAAACTAAATGAATTACGTGTCAAAGCTGGTAATAGTGTTTTAACAGTTTAACTTGAAAAATATATCATACTTAACATTCTTTTGATGGAACGCCGTATGAAGTGAAAGTTTCATGTACGGTGTGAAGCGGGGGAAAATCTGGAGATGACATCAAAGGATTACCTATCGCTATTTAATTTCAGAGTGGCTTTAGGTCGTATGTCTGAAATGGGCTATGGCATGATGTTTGGCAGTGACGTACAAAAGGATTTCTTCTTAAAGCGAATCAAAGGTCGTGGCTATGTTGATGTAGGAACAAGTGTCATATCAGAGTTTTATACTCCCCTTGTACCAAAAGGATATGATTTCTTGGAGGAAATTAAAAAGTTATCCAACAGCAGACAGTCCACGCAGGCGACGTGCGAAGCGGAAGTCGCAGGTGTGGACTGATCTTGCTGGCTGGTGTGGCAATAGCCACGCCAGCACTTAACCCCTCGGTATCTAACAGGGGGGTACAAATCGACAGGAAACAGTCAAAAAAACATTAGAAAATCCTTTGGTTACAAGGGATTTACAAAATTTCAGCGTATGTCAAATGGGCTTTAAAAGTTGACATACGCCTTTTTGATTGGAGGGATTTTTACTGAATGAACAAACTTGGTTACAGCATTTAAAAGAAAAACGCTTGGCTTATGGACTATCTCAAAACCGTTTAGCTGTTGCGACTGGTATTACAAGGCAGTATCTAAGCGATATTGAAACAGGAAAAGTCAAGCCATCAGAGGATTTACAGCAGTCCCTTTGGGAAGCTCTGGAACGCTTCAATCCCGACGCTCCCCTTGAAATGCTGTTTGATTATGTAAGAATTCGCTTTCCGACAACAGACGTACAGCAGGTGGTCGAAAACATCTTACAACTGAAACTGTCCTATTTTCTTCATGAGGACTATGGTTTCTATTCTTATTCAGAGCATTATGCTTTAGGCGACATATTCGTCCTTTGCTCCCATGAACTGGACAAAGGAGTTCTGGTGGAATTGAAAGGTCGTGGGTGCAGACAATTTGAAAGCTATCTTCTGGCACAACAAAGAAGCTGGTATGAGTTCTTTATGGACGTTTTGGTGGCTGGCGGTGTGATGAAACGCCTTGACCTTGCCATTAACGATAAGACAGGGATTTTAAATATCCCTGTACTCACTGAAAAGTGCCAACAGGAAGAATGTATCTCCGTCTTCCGCAGTTTTAAAAGCTATCGCAGTGGCGAACTGGTACGCAAAGAGGAAAAGGAATGTATGGGAAACACCCTCTATATCGGTTCATTACAAAGTGAAGTTTATTTCTGTATCTATGAAAAGGACTACGAGCAGTACAAGAAAAATGATATTCCCATTGAAGACGCAGAAGTAAAAAACCGTTTTGAGATTCGATTGAAAAATGAGCGTGCCTATTATGCAGTCCGTGATTTACTCGTCTATGACAATCCAGAGCATACCGCCTTTAAAATTATCAATCGGTATATCCGTTTTGTAGATAAAGACGATTCCAAACCTCGTTCTGATTGGAAACTGAATGAAGAATGGGCTTGGTTTATTGGGAACAATCGTGAACGATTAAAACTAACCACAAAACCAGAGCCTTACTCCTTCCAAAGGACGCTGAACTGGCTATCTCATCAAGTTGCCCCGACCTTAAAGGTTGCGATTAAACTTGATGAAATCAACCAGACGCAGGTTGTAAAAGACATTCTCGACCATGCGAAACTGACAGACCGACACAAGCAGATTTTGAAGCAACAGTCAGTAAAAGAACAGGACGTGATAACAACAAAAAAATAACTCAAATACAAATTCATTGAATATAGAGAGGAGAACATTTTTATGAATTTTGGACAAAACCTTTGTGCGACTCGTTCCTTAGTGAAAAGCTAAGGCACTAATAAAAGAACGAAAAAGT
>ERZ507477.136-NODE-136-length-14897-cov-22.1997_pt1 | contig 14897 bp, 12 predicted proteins | sample MGYA00512653_ERZ507477 | MGnify/ENA metagenome assembly ERZ507477
TCAGTGCCGCTCAATGTGGCAGTTACTGAAAAAGGTCCGCCATTTTATGGAAACCGCCAGCCCATTCCCCGGAGGAAAACATGGTCAGGCAAAAGTGTAGCGGTATTAGGCGCAGCTATTTAGACAGCTATCTCTACCATCTCAATCTATTTGCAGAAAAATCACTATCCTGAAACAGCAGGCCGGCTAGTATAACCCGGCCTTTTCATTATTTTTTTATGGCATTATTCCGGGGAATGCAGATAACGCTCCAGATGGATTCGACGGCTTTCATTCATAAAATGTCCAACTCATTTAATTATCTGAAAACAATGCATATCAAGCGCAAGCCCATTTCCGCATATTACTACATAGTGACCAAACCAGAACTTGTCTTTTTCACCCGGCAAGATCCTTCTCATTGCCAGTAAGAAGCTTTTTTTCGCTGATGTGTGGTATCAGAGTATCCTCTGATAATCATGTAACACCAGCGGAAATCCACCCGCCGCAAAATCGCTGACGACATCGCAGATTAAACACCTCCCTTAAGATATGCCTTCCCTTTCGGCCCCCTGCATACTTTTGAACAGCATAGTAACACCTGAATGCTGCTTATCTCGCCGAACCGCGCTTTCAACGCGTCTGCCGGCCCATGAACGCGGAAATTATCCATATTAAAATCAATAGTAATATGCGAATAAACGTCGTCTAAAGCAAAGTGCGATCGGCGTCAAGATTATGACATTACGCCTGTCCTATAATTGTTCATATGAACAGACATAATTAAAATGTTCACACCCAATAAAGCACTTCCTGCACCTAGCCTAACCGCTTAGACCACACCTTAACCCCCGCTCTTGGAGGAGGCAGTGATATGACAGTAACGACCGAATTGTACCCTTCCGCACATATTGCCGAGCTATTTTTCCCGCTCGCCGGCGATGAAAGCGCGCTTTTGCACGTCATCCGTGAAATCGCCGGTATTGGTTATTACCGCGGTTTTGAAACCGGCATTATTCATCAACCGCAGATAGCCCGGACTATCCGCACGCTAGCAGAACAGAATCAGTTAAGCGTGACCCAGTGGCTCACCTTTGAACTGCTGAAAGACAACCTCAACCTCAGCAGTCTGGATCCCGCGCTACGTGAAAGATCGATCCGCCGCGCCTGTGAACTGGTCCACCTGGCAGCCGACTGCGGTACCCGCAAACTGTCGCTGGTCAGCGGCGCCGACCCCGGCGACGCCCGCCGCGAAGAGGCCAAAAAGGGCTTTGCCGAGGCGCTGGTGCGCATTGGCGAAACCGTCAGGCAGTATGACAACATGCTGCTGCAGGTTGAACCGCTCGATCGCTTTGCGCACAAGTGTCAGCTTATCGGCCCCACTGGCGAAACTGTAGAATGGATGAAGGCGCTGCGGCCAGACTGTCCAAAACTGTATCTTGCCTGGGACAGCGCCCACGTCGCGCTAAACGAAGAAGATCTTATCGAATCGCTAACGACGGCGGCGCCGCTGATTTCACAGCTTCATCTGGCTAACGCCATTCTCGATCCGCAGGCGCAGGGATATGGCGATTACCATATGAAATTCGGCGCGCCGGGCTTCCTGACGACCGCCACCGCGGCGCAAATCATCAGAACCGCACTGCACCTCGCTCTGCCTGAGGAACTCGGCCCGATTTCGCTGGCCGTTGAAATGCGCACCACCGACCAGGATGACCTGTGGGATAATGAGCGACAGTGTCGCGAGTTCCTGCAAAGCGCCTGGCGCGAAGCGCTGCGCTAACCCTTACGCAGATAAGCAAGGGGGGCGCAAAGGCCCCCTTTTTCTTTACCCGCAGAATACCAGACCGTTCGCTTAGCGCGGCGGCGCCACCGGCGTCAGCAATGCCTCGCCGGCATAAAATGCCGCAATGTTATCAATCACCAGTTTCGCCATCGCCGCGCGCGTGGCCCGGGTCGCGCTGCCGATATGCGGCGTGATCACGACCTCATCACGGTTGAGCAATGCCGGCGGGATATGCGGTTCGTTGGCAAAAACATCCAGCCCCGCTCCGCCAAGCGTACCCTGAGTTATCGCTGCGACCAGCGCCTCCTCATCCACCACGCTGCCTCGGGCGATATTGATTAAGATCCCATTCGCACCCAGCGCGGCGAGCACCTCGCGATTGATAAGCTTCTGGCTCTCCTTGCCCGCGCTGGCGCAGACCATCAGCACATCGCTATTTTTCGCCAGTTCCAGTAGATCGGCGTAATACGTGACCTCGCTACTGTTAACGGGATTGCGGTCAAAGCAGGCAATGCGCATGGCAAAACCTTGCGCCCGTCGGGCAACCGCCCGGCCAATGCGGCCGAAACCCACAATGCCCAGCCGTCCGCCGCTGACCTTGGTTGACGGGGGGTAAGCGCCGGATAGCCAGCCTCCGCATTCAATAAATTTCTGTGCGCCGTTGATCCTCCTCGATACGTTCAACATCAGGGCAATCCCGAGATCGGCAACATCATCGGTTAAAATATCCGGTGTGTTAGTCACCTGAATATTTCGTGAAAAGGCGGCGTGGATATCCACGCCGTCGTAGCCGACACCAAACACAGCAATTAGTTTTAATTCCGGCAACTGCTCAATCAATGAGGATTCAACTTTCGACTCCCCACTGGCTAATATCACCTGAATTTCCCCGGCAATGGCCTGCAAGTCTTCCGCTGATAATTTGCTGTATTCATACAAGGTATGGTCACGCGCCAGCTCTTCCGCTAACGACGGCGGTACCTTATCCACTCGTAATATCACTGGCATAACAGAATCCTGTATTTAATAATGATTTTGCGTAGCAATACCCTTAATACACCAGGAATATTTATTTCTGGAACGACAATTTCCCGTTACTGAGCGGTAACTTATTAAAGTTAATGCACAGGGTACCCACGGTATAGAACCCGGCACAGACGGCAAAATAGACCAGCACGCTTTCATAGCTCCCGGTAGCCTGCAGAATAACGCCAACCAGAATCGGCACCAGAATACCCGCGCAGCTGTTTGCCATATTCATTAATCCACCGACCAGGCCGACGCGATCCTTTGGCGCCAGAATAGCCGGGAAGCTCCAGTACAGGCTGCCGAACATCATAAAGAATGCCGCGACGGAGAGCAGCGTCACGGCCAGCTCAGGGTCAGTAACCGTCGCCAGAGCATACAGGACGCACAGTCCGACGATGCCGGAGACGGAAAGCAGGCTCTTCAGCGCCACGTTGTGGCTGACGCCCTTTTTCACCAGGAAGTCGACGAAGAAACCGCTGAACAGGCATCCCAGCGTCCCCATAATGAAGATAAAGAACGTAGAGTTACCGATAGAGGCCAGCTGCAAACCCTGCGCCTGCGCCAGGTAGCTCGGTCCCCAGGTCAGCAGCCCCCAGTACACCATCCCCCACGAAGCGCGGCCAATCATGATGGCAATCATGGTAAACCAGCTGATGCCCAGACCCTTTGTCGGCGTGGCGTCATCGGTTCCGGCGGCGCTGGTGACGTTGCCCGCCGCAATATACGCCACCTCTTTTTGATCCACTTTTGGGTGTTCAGAGGGACGATCGCGCAGGATTCTCCATGCCATAAAGCCCAGCAGCATCGTGAAGATACCGACCACCACGAAGGTGACGCGCCAGGAGTCCAGCAGCACAATCAGGTGTGCGACGATGATGCCGCCGATCGCCACGCCCAGCGGGCTACCGGAGTCCATGATCACCGCGCCGCGTCCCCTCTCTGACTGGGTCAGCCAGGTCGAGCTCAGTTTCGCGCCGCTGGGGGAAACCGGCGCCTCCATCGCCCCTAAACCAATACGGGAAAGGATCAGGCTAATCCCGCCGGTCGCCAGGCCGATAATGGCCTGGAAAAAGCCCCAGCCAAATAGCGCGCCGGTGATCACTTTACGCGGACCGTAGCGATCCAGTAACCAGCCCCCCGGAACCTGTAGCAGGGCATAGGACCAAAAGAAACTGCTAAGAATCAAACCTTGCGTCGTGGGTGAAAGATCGAATTCTTCTTTTATATAGGGCATCCCGATAGATAATGTAATACGATCCATCAGGTTAACAGCCAATAAGAAGAACATAGTTGCAAAGATAACCCAGCGGTAATTCGTCGGCTTCTTTGCATTGGATGACGGAGTGAGTGTAGAGTCAGACATAATTAACCTTCGGCTTTAAAAATCGTTAAGAAAATAAAAATTAACCTATGAACCTTGGGTACTCTATGAACATTAGTTACGGATTTTATTTTAACTAAACAAAAGCACATCATTTGAACTTATGTTATATAAATAACAACATAATTACTAAAAACCGTGTGCGACGCTAATCACACAATATAGAAATATGTATCAGATATTTATTCCTCTCTCTGTTACCAAAGATATAGCCTTAAGTTCATTCTTAATGCATGAAAAAAAATAACCTGCAATTTGCAAAGAAAATAAAGCGCGCCAGAAACTTATTGCCTTCACTACCCGTAAGTTAAGCGCCGGCGCTCTTTTATTTATTCGGCATGCAAAGGATACCCAAGCCATTTTTCCAGCATCTCACGCGACTGAATCAGCACCTCAAGACTACGGGCAGGATCGACGGGTGAATCGCCGCGTACGGGATAGCTGTCGCGCTGGCGGTGCATGCGCAAAGGAATTTCCAGGCTACAGGGGATCGCGCGGGCCTCCAGTTCTTTCAGCATCGGCACATAATTCAACTGCCCGTACCCCATCGCCGTGAAATGGACTTCACCATCGCGTACCTGCAGATCCTTCAGATGGCAATGCTGCGCCCCCGGCAGCATGGCGATAGCCTGCTCAATGGGGTCGACGTCGGGGCACAGCGAAACGATATTGCCCGCATCGACGTTGAAGGCCACCGCCGGGCTGTCGACGGCTTCCAGCAGTCCAAAACCATCGTCGGCCAGACGAAAGACGTCATAATTAGGATCGCCGCCGTTTTCCAGGCACATCACGCAGCCATGATCGCTGGCCACCGGCGCCAGTTCACGCAGGTTGGCGATAATACGCGCCCGGTCGCCGCTTCTGCCCACGCAGATGTTGATCCATTTGGCGCCAATCATACTGGCGAAACGGATACGCCGGGTGAACTGGGCAACGGCATCCACGGCCCCCATATTCATGGTCGCTCCCAGCGAATGAGTGCGTAGCTGGTGCTTCTCCAGCAGCTCACGAATATGTCGGGCATTCTCCTCGCCAAAAAGCGCCGGGGGCATATCGCCAACGTAGCCCTGGTTATACGCCAGCTCGACGTAGCGAAACCCTGCTTTTTTTATCGTGCTAAATGCGACATCAGTCTCCAGACCGTCGAACATCGCGGTATTCACGCCAATCACAAGCTTATTCATGCTGATTCCCTCCTTACCTAAGTCACGGGGCTACCGGCAACCGTTTGCCGCGGGTAGCACAATCTGTTGCCGTCTGCGGTCGCAAGCGTGCTGCCTACAGCAGCGCTTGCGCTTTCGCCACCACGTTGTCGACGGTGAAGCCGAACGCTTCAAACAGCCGTTCCGCCGGCGCTGACTCGCCGAAGGTGGTCATCCCGACGATAGCGCCGTTCAGGCCCACGTATTTGTACCAGTAGTCGGCGATGCCCGCTTCGATGGCCACGCGGGCGGTGACCGCTTTCGGCAGCACGGATTCACGGTACGCCGCGTCCTGCCTCTCGAACGCGTCGGTGGACGGCATGGAGACCACGCGCGCCTTCACCCCTTCGGCAGTCAGTTTGTCCCACGCGGCAACCGCCAGCTCCACTTCAGAACCGGTGGCGATGAAGATCAGTTCCGGCTGACCGACACAATCTTTCAGCACGTACCCGCCGCGGGCGATATTCGCCAGCTGCTCTGCCGTACGGTCCTGCTGCGCCAGATTCTGACGCGAGAGGATCAGCGCGGTCGGGCCGTCGTGACGCTCCACGCCGTATTTCCACGCCACCGCCGATTCCACCTGGTCACACGGACGCCAGGTGGACATGTCCGGGGTCACCCGCAGGGACGCCACCTGCTCTACCGGCTGGTGCGTCGGGCCATCTTCGCCCAGACCGATGGAGTCGTGGGTGTAGACCATCACCTGACGCTGTTTCATCAGCGCCGCCATACGCACCGCGTTACGCGCATATTCCACAAACATCAGGAAGGTGGAGGTGTACGGCAGGAAACCGCCGTGCAGGGCGATACCGTTGGCAATCGCGGTCATACCGAACTCGCGCACGCCGTAATGGATGTAGTTCCCGGCGGTATCTTCGTTGATCGGTTTCGAGCCGGACCACAGGGTCAGGTTCGACGGCGCCAGGTCAGCGGAGCCGCCGAGGAATTCCGGCAGCAGCGGACCAAAGGCTTCGATCGCATTCTGCGACGCTTTACGGCTGGCGATTTTCGCCGGATTCGCCTGCAGCTTAGCGATAAATTCACTGGCTTTGGCGTCGAAGTCGGCCGGCATTTCGCCCTTCATACGGCGGGTGAATTCCGCTGCTTCCTGCGGGAAGGCTTTAGCGTAAGCAGCGAACTTCTCGTTCCAGGCCGCTTCTTTCGCCTGACCGGCTTCTTTGGCATCCCACTGCGCGTAGATGTCAGACGGGATGTCGAAGGCCGGGTGTTTCCAGCCCAGGGCTTCGCGGGTCAGGGCAATTTCGGCGTCGCCCAGCGGCGCGCCGTGGGAATCGTGGGTACCGGCTTTGTTCGGCGAACCGAATCCGATGATGGTTTTGCACATCAGCAGGGACGGTTTGTCGGTGACCGCACGCGCTTCTTCCACCGCGCGTTTGATCGCGTCCGCGTCGTGACCGTCAACGCCGCGCACCACGTGCCAGCCGTAGGCTTCGAAACGTTTAGCGGTGTCGTCGGTGAACCAGCCTTCCACGTGACCGTCGATGGAGATACCGTTGTCATCATAGAACGCCACCAGTTTGCCCAGTTTCAGGGTCCCGGCCAGGGAGCAGACCTCGTGAGAGATCCCTTCCATCATGCAGCCGTCGCCCATGAAAGCGTAGGTGAAGTGGTCAACGATATCGTGGCCCGGACGGTTGAACTGCGCGGCCAGCGTTTTTTCCGCGATAGCCATGCCCACGGCGTTGGCAATCCCCTGGCCCAGCGGGCCGGTGGTGGTTTCCACGCCGGCGGTGTAGCCGACTTCCGGGTGGCCCGGCGTCCTGGAGTGCAGCTGACGGAAGTTTTTCAGCTCTTCGATCGGCAGATCGTACCCGGAGAGGTGCAGCAGGCTGTAAATCAGCATTGAGCCGTGGCCGTTGGACAGCACGAAGCGGTCGCGGTCGGCCCATGACGGGTTGTTCGGGTTATGGTTCAGGAAATCACGCCACAGGACTTCGGCAATGTCAGCCATCCCCATCGGGGCGCCCGGGTGGCCGGATTTGGCTTTCTGTACAGCATCCATGCTCAGCGCACGAAGCGCATTGGCCAGCGTTTTACGCGATGACATTTACGGCCTCCTGTTTTTCCAGCAGCTCGCTCAACATCGATTCCAGCTTCTCCTGGTCCTGAGCAAATAAACGGATCCCTTCCGCCAGCTTATCGACGGCCATCGGGTCCTGGTTGTGCAGCCAGTAAAACTCGGCTTCGCTCAGGGGCGACGGCGGTATTTCGCCGGCAACGGGAGGCGCCAGCGCCACGGCGAGCTCCCCCTCCATCCGGCTGAGCGCTTCCAGCAGCGCCGGGGCAATGGTCAGACGGTCGCAGCCGGCCAGGGCGATAACCTGCTCCGGTTTACGAAAGCTCGCCCCCATGATGACCGTTGGGTAACGATGTTTTTTGTAGTACTCATAGATGTTGCGTACCGAGATAACGCCCGGATCGTTCTGTGGACTCTCATCTTCCAGCAGCTGACGGTCGCGATACCAGTCGTAAATACGCCCGACAAACGGGGAAATCAGCCAGACGCCCGCTTCGGCGCAGGCGCGCGCCTGGGCAAAGGAAAAGAGCAGCGTCAGATTACAGTGGATACCTTCCCGCTCCAGCTCCTCCGCCGCTTTAATCCCCTGCCAGGTCGCGGCCAGCTTGATCAGCACGCGAGAGCGATCGATGCCTTCATCCTCATACAGACGAATCAGTTTACGCGCTTTTGCGACGCACAGCCCGCGATCGAAGGAGAGGCGCGCGTCAACCTCGGTAGAGACTTTGCCCGGCACCTGGCGCAGCAGTTCCAGGCCGATGTTGACCGCCAGTTTGTCGCTGGCGTTGATCAGGCGCGTCTGCGCCGTCCCGCCCTGTTCACAGGCCCAGGCGATGGCCTGCGTAATCAACGGGCGATAAAGCGGTTGCGCGGCCGCTTTCAGGATCAGCGACGGATTGGTCGTCGCATCCTGCGGATGGTATTCGCGGATCGCGGTAATATCGCCGCTGTCCGCGACGACGGTGGTCACTTCTTTCAGCTTTTCCAGAATAGTCATCGTGATGACTCCTTTATTCATCATTCATCTGAGCGGGCGGCGCCATCCGGGTGAACAAGCGTTTCGTAATAATCGATACGTTTCACCTTCGGCCCGGATCGTCCGGCTTCAAATTCAGCGGCCAGCCAGGCATCGACCAGCATTAACGCCAGTTCGCTCCCCACCACCCGTGCGCCCAGGGTCATAATTTGCGCGTTATTGCTTTTACGGGCACGCTCGGCCGAGTAAATGTCATGACACTGCGCCGCGCGAACGCCGGGAACTTTATTGGCGACAATCGCCATCCCGATGCCGGTACCGCAGAATAAAAGCCCGCGCTCAAACGCCCCTTCGCGGATAGCCGAAGCCAGGTTGAAGGCGATATCCGGATACATCTGCTCATTCCCCACCACGTCGTGGCTAAAGTCGACGACCTCAATCTCTTTGCGTTGCAGATGTTCCTTTACCAGATTTTTAAGTCCGGTGGCGGCGTCATCCGCCCCGATTGCGACTTTCAACATATTTTTTTACCTCATGGATTACGGTGGTCGCATCGAACTTATGCTCATTAGCCGCTCATGTGATGGTTTCAGGCTGGAATTCCTGGCTGCTTGAATGAACTAAAGTTCACTGCATGTTCGTATGTAATAATATTTAGCAAGAAAACCTTCGCTTAAAAAGGGAGAATTGCGCAAAAATTAGCTTTATTCGTCAAATCACGACCATGATCACATATCCATCCACTGAACGTTTGATTGAAGCAAACGATCTGCTAGCGTTCATTTGTGATGGTTATACAAAGGCCAGGAAATGGCGGCTGGGGTAATAAATGCAAATCATCTGGAGAAGAAAAAATGACCTGGATTTTTAACCGACCGTCAGACTTCGCAAAAGAAATGGTGGCGGGTTTTGTCAGCGCACATGCCTCACTGGTGCGGCAGGTTCCCGGCGGCGTGGTGCGCAACACCCAAAGTAAAGCGGGCAGCGTGGCTATTGTGGTCGGAGGCGGGTCAGGGCATTACCCCGCCTTTGCCGGACTGGTCGGCCAGGGGCTGGCCCATGGCGCGGCAATGGGTAATCTTTTTGCCTCCCCTTCCGCCCAGCAAATCTGCTCCGTGGCGCGCGCCGCCAATAACGGCGGCGGCGTCCTGCTGATGTTCGGCAACTATGCCGGCGATGTGCTCCATTTCGGCCTGGCCTGCGAGCGGCTGCGGGCGGAAGGTATTCCCTGCGAAACCATCGCCATCACCGATGATATTTCCAGCGCACCGCTGGCGGAAAAAGAGAAGCGCCGCGGCGTAGCCGGCGATCTGGTGGTCTTTAAAGCGGCGGCGGCGGCGGCCGAGCGCGGCGATTCGCTGGCCGAGGTGCTGGCGATTTCCCGCCGCGCCAACGAACAAACGCGCTCGCTGGGGCTGGCCTTCAGCGGCTGTACCTTCCCCGGTGCGGAACATCCTTTGTTCACCATTCCGGAAGGGAAAATGGGCTTCGGCATGGGTATCCATGGCGAGCCGGGGATCAGCGAACTCGATATAGTCCCCTCCGCCGAACTGGCGCGTATGCTGACCACCACCCTGCTGAAAGAGCGCCCGCAGACCATTGCGCAAACGAAAGGCGCGCGTCTGGGGGTGATTATTAACGGCCTGGGTTCGGTCAAATATGAAGAGCTGTTCGTATTCTGGCATGACGTACAACAGCTCCTGCAGGCGGCAGACGTGGTGGTTGCCGATGTGCAGATCGGCGAGTTTGTGACCAGCTTCAATATGGCCGGCATGTCGATGACTTTCGTCTGGTTTGATGACGAGCTGGAAAAGCTGTGGCTGGCGCCCGCCACCGCCCCAGCCTTTAACCGCGGCTCCGTGCTCCCGCATCAACCGCTCGATCCGCAGCGGCTGGAGCAGAGCGGCGCGGTAAAAATCCCGCAGGGTAGTCCGGCGTCGAGAGAAGCTGCCGTCAACGTCATGCGGATGATCGACGCGGTCGCGCAGACGGTGATCGATAATGCCGAAGAGTTTGGCCGGATTGACGCCGTCGCCGGCGATGGCGACCACGGCATCGGTATGGAACGCGGCGTGGTCGCCGCACGCGAGGCGGCGAAAAAGACCCTCGAACAGGGCGCCGGCGCCGGCACCGTGCTGCAATTCGCCGCGGATGCCTGGGCAGACGAGGCCGGCGGAACGTCCGGCGCGATTTGGGGCGTGATCCTCAATACGCTGGGAATTACCATCGGCAACGATGAAAAACCGGATGCCGCCCGGGTTGCGCTGGCCATCGCCCAGGCTAACGCCGGGGTGATGCATTTCGGCAAAGCGAAGCCTGGAGACAAAACGCTGGTCGATGTGCTGCTCCCCTTCAGCCAGGCGCTGAGCGCCGCGGCTGACGAAGGATTATCTCTCGCCGACGCATGGCGCAAGAGCGAACAGGTCGCCAGGCAGAGCGCGCAGGATACCGCGCAGCTGGTGCCTAAGATTGGCCGCGCGCGTCCGCTGGCGGAGCGTAGCCTCGGCACGCCGGATGCCGGCGCGATATCGCTGGCGATGATCATCGCCGCCGTGGGCGCCTGCCTCGCCGATAACACTGAAATCGCACCTTCTCAGGAGAACGTATGCCCCTGAATCTGGTCATCGGCACCAGCCATAAAACCTATTTTGGCTATCGGCAAACGCAGGCGTGGTGCCAGCAGGTTGCGGAAATATTGCGCCAGCAGCCCGAAGCGCTGAGCGCGCGGCTACAGCTGTTCACCTTTCCCGCCATGCCGGCGGTGTCGGCGGCGCTGCAGTGCTTTGAAGGTACCGCGATGGCAACGGGGGCGCAGAATATCTGCGCGGCGCCCCCCGGCGCATGGACCGGCGAGAGCAGCGCGCCCATGCTGCAGGAAATGGGCTGCCGCTACGTCGAATTGGGCCATGCCGAACGGCGTCGTCACTTTGGTGAAACCACGGAAATCATCAATCAGAAGATCGATATGGCCCTTGCAAGTCATCTCACCCCGGTCATTTGTATCGGTGAAAACCAGCAGATGAGCGCCGCCGATGCTGCCGTTTACGCCATCGGTCAGGCGCGGGAGCTGCTGGCGCATCGCGTCAGGGACATTCTGCCGCCGATGATTTTCGCCTGGGAACCGCAGTGGGCCATTGGCGCCGCGGAACCCGCCAGCGATGACTATATTCGCCACGTCTGCAGAGAGCTACGCGCGTATTTGCAGCATGAATACGGCCCTCAATTACAGGTTATCTACGGCGGCAGCGCGGGTCCCGGCCTGCTGAGCCGTCTGTGGCCGGACGTTGACGGGATTTTTCTGGGCCGTTTCGCCCACCAGCCTCAGGCCTTCGCATCCATTCTGGACGAGGCGCAGAAGATCGTCGCAGGCCACCTGCAAGCCTGATTAACACTTCTGCAACGCGCGACGGGAGAGCGCATCAGCCCGTCGCGCTTGCTCCGCTTGAGGTCAAAATATTTCTGATATACTTTCAGCAAATGTTCACCCCCTAAACATTAATCTATCGCGTGGAGAAAGCAGCCGAATGGAAAAATCGAGTGCGTCCCAGGAATATGAGTTACTCACCGAGATTGCTGTAGCTTATTACTGTGATGAAGTGACGCAGGAGGAGATTGCCAACAAATTTGGCTTTTCCCGCATCAAGGTTGGACGTCTGCTAAAACGAGCCAAGGAAGAAGGGATTGTCGAGATCAACGTCCGCTATCACCCCATCTTCAGCACACAGCTCGAAAAACAGCTCAAGGAACGCTTCCCCATCAGTCGCGCGTTGATCGCGCTCGACCATAATGACGAAGAAGAGCAGCGACGCCAGGTCGCCACGCTGGTCTCGAGCCACCTCAACAACATATTGAAAGATAATATCGTGGTGGCCGTCGGCCAGGGGCGCAATGTAGCCGCGGTCGCGGAGTTCTCCGGCACCATCCAGGCGCGCGACTGCCGTTTTCTTTGCGGCATCGGCGGCACTCACCGCCCTGGCGATATCATCAATGCAGATCACATCAGCCGTCTGCTGGCGAAAAAATTTGGCGGCAGCAGCGAATCGCTGTATGCCCCGGCCTACGTCGAAAACATGCAGTTAAAAGAGCTGCTGCTGCAGAACGGCACTATCAAGGAGACCCTCGATCGCGCGCGGAAAGCGGATATTGCGCTGGTAGGCATCGGCGATATGAATGAAGAGAGTTACATGGTGAAACTGGGCTGGTTTACGCCGCAGGAGATTAACGACGCCAGTATTAACCAGGGAGTCATTGGCGATATCGCCGGCTACGACTTTTTCAACTCCCGCGGCGAACACGTTAACACGGTGATGGACAACCGCGTGATTGGGCTGAGCGTGGAAGAACTGAGGCAGATCCCTTGCGTCATCGCCATCGCGTCGGAAAATACCAAAGCCATGGCGATTATGGGCGCCCTGCGCACCGGGGCAATCGATATTATCGCCACCAGCGCGCGCAACATTCGCACCATTTTAAGCATGAGCCAGTAATCCGCCGGGCTGATTGTTAGCCCGATAAATGATGCCCTCAGTTAATCAGAACAGGCGGAAGCGGTATTCAACGATCGCTTCTGAAGCCACGGTGTGGGTTCGGGTGTAGCAGCCGTCGGTCAGCATCGGCGTTTTTCCGTGGCTTTTGTACGACCAGCCCGGACCAAACATCGGCCATACCGTTAGGTTCTTAAAGCGCGGGTCGGAAGGAACCCTGCGACTGATGTCGTAGACATGGCGATCCCGGCAAGCCAGCTCGCTTCGGGCATCCAGCCCAGACACCATCTGGCCAGCGCCGCACAGAGGAAAAACGGCAGGAAAAAGCTTATCAGACCGATAATCAGCGCCTGTTTCCATTGTTTTCTGAAGACGCCCGGGTCGAGCTCCGCTCCGGCAAGAAAAGTCAGCAGTATTGCGCCTGCACCGGATAAAAACTGCACCAAACTGGCATCTCCAGCCAGTATGCTGGCACCTAACAGAGCACCAATAATGAGCTGCGTAATAGTCCCCACCACAATTTTGGAGAGCGCTGTCGCAATACGCAGGTATATGGAAAGGATAGTGGCTATTAATGCAAGACCCAGCCACAGTGCAGCCTGGAACCAGATTTCAGTCATATAAACTCCCGATGGTAACAGGTGGTTTGCATAACTGACAGGCAATGAAAGGGGCCAGAAAAGGTAAGCGGCATATTGGCTCCTACACAATGCAACGACTCACCCGCAACGGGGTGAACAGTCAGAATGTGTAGGCTTCATCAGCCTTAGGGCGGTTAGAGGAGAATGCGATCTCCTTTAAAAATCCTAGCCTACATCCCGGTCATGATGAGTCCCGGCGAAACGCAGTTGACTCGCACCGGCGCGAATTCCAGCGCCAGACCGCACGTCAGCCCCTCAAGCGCGGCTTTGATAGCGCTCTGGACTGCCGCTCCCACCTTAGGGCGGATCGACATGAATCCGGAAGTCAATGTAAGAGAGCCCTCATGGCCTATCTTCACCGCGCGAGCCAGCCGGTAAGTCCCCAGAACTTCGAGTCGAAGGAAGAGTAGGCATCTTCCAATGCCAGTGCAAGGACGCTCGTAACCTTGGTGCGGGCCACCGAGCCGGCCCAGTGCGGTGTCAATTTTTTCCAGTGTGAGGCGATAGTCACACTGGCACCGAGTGCCTGTGCGGCCTGTGCCACCCCAAAGCCGATGCCGGAGGAACCACCAGGCACGATCCCATTCAATGCCATGTCACTTCTCCTTTGTTTCGTAGAGTCAGGACTTGTTTTTCGCCACATGGTCTCCGGACCCGGGCTTGAGCCTGGCGCTGTCCCAAACGCCCAGCAGCGAGATCACAGCGACGACAAGAAAGGCAATTCGGAACGCCGTGGCGGCCCCGGCCTCGGGGGCGACGACCGCGCCAATGCGCCAGGCAATGGCTCCCAGTGCAACTCCCAGGCCCATTGCAAGCTGGAAGGCCGTGGAGAACAGGGTATTGGCGCTCGCCATCTCTGCCTGCGGCACGTCGGAGAAGGCAATCGTGTTGAGCGCGGTGAACTGCATCGAGCGAGCCATACCACCTAAAAACAGCACGAGGCAGATCAGCCACAGCGGCATCTGGCTGGCAAACAGTGCGCAGGCGCCGATTAATGCGGCATTGAACAGGCCGTTGACAACCAGAACCGGTCGGAAGCCGAAGCGACGCATCACCCGCGTTGTCAGCGGCTTCATCGCCAGGTTACCGGCGAACACAGCCATCAGCATCATGCCCGCAGAGAAGGCGTCGAAGCCGAAGCCGATCTGGAACATCAGTGGGATCAGGAACGGCACCGCGCTCACACCCATGCGAAATAGCGAGCCGCCCCAGATCGCGACAGCGAAGGTCGGCCGCTTCAACGCGACGAGGTCGATCATCGGTCGGGCTGCACGCGGCTTTGTTGAATAAATCGAACTTTTGCTGAGTTGAAGGATCAGATCACGCATCCTCCCGACAACACAGACCATTCCGTGGCAAAGCAAAAGTTCAGAATCACCAA
>ERZ507477.147-NODE-147-length-13677-cov-21.8359_pt1 | contig 13677 bp, 14 predicted proteins | sample MGYA00512653_ERZ507477 | MGnify/ENA metagenome assembly ERZ507477
AAATCCAGCCAGCTACAGGGTCGTTCGCACGAAATCTTATTTATTCAACAAAGCCATGTGCATGATAAACGTCCAGCGCTGTCGCATTTAGCAGTACCTGTGGGGGCATTAAATCGCTGGGCATAATCCACTAACGTTTAGTGTCCAGATTCGTCTTCGCATTTTCTAAACTAACGCCTCGGATTATGCTGTTTTGTTTGTTTCGCCTGAGAATGTATACCTTGCGGGGAATCCCTTTTCTTAGCAGGCAGACATGAGCACACATACCCGCATTCGCAAATTCAATACCAAAGACACTTACCCCAACCAGTCGCTGAATAACGATCTTTGCCAGGCGGTTCGCGCAGGCAATACCGTTTATGTTCGCGGTCAGATTGGCACTGACTTCGAAGGCAATCTGGTAGGGCTTGGCGATCCGGCCGCGCAGGCCGAGCAGGCGATGAAAAACGTTAAACAGTTGCTGGAAGAGGCGGGCAGCGATCTGTCACATATCGTTAAAACCACCACCTATATTATTGACCCCCGCTACCGCGAGCCGGTTTATCAGGTGGTCGGCAAATGGCTCAAGGGCGTGTTTCCTATTTCAACAGGGCTGGTGATTTCCGGGCTCGGTCAGCCGCAATGGCTGATGGAAATTGATGTTATCGCCGTGATTCCGGACGACTGGCAGCCCAAGGTGGGAGAATAGCATCATGACGTTATCCATTATTGGACGTTGCTCGAAAACCGGCCAGATGGGCATCGCCATCAGTTCCTCCAGCATCGCTGTGGGCGCGCGCTGCCCCTGGCTGCGCAGCAAAGTCGGCGCGGTATCGACCCAAAACATCACCTTACCGGCGCTGGGGCCGCGCATTCTTGACAGGCTGCAGCAGGGCGCTACCGCCGAAACCGCGCTTAAAGCCGGGCTGGACACCGATGATTATGCCGCCTGGCGCCAGGTCACCGTGATGACAACGGATGGACAAAGCGCTTTCTATAGCGGCGAGAAGACGCTGGGCGTCAACAACGCGCTGAGCGGAGAGAACTGTGTGGCCGCTGGCAATCTGCTGGCGAATCCCGATGTGATTGCCGCGATGGTGCAGGCCTTCGAACAACGGTCGGGACACCTTGCCGACAGGCTCATTGCCGCGATGCAGGCAGGCATGAGCGCAGGGGGAGAAGCGGGCCCGGTGCATTCGGCGGCGCTGTCGATTGTGGATTCTCCCGTCTGGCCGATTGTTGATTTACGCGTCGACTGGACCGACGCCGACCCCATCGATGAACTCAACAAACTCTGGCAAGCCTATCAGCCGCAGATGCAGGACTATATCACGCGCGCGCTCGACCCCACTCAGGCGCCGAGCTACGGCGTACCGGGCGACGAGTAACCGCAAGGAGAGTTGATGATTACCAGTCGCACACTGCTTGAGCGCCTGGTGGAGTTTGACACCACCAGTCGCGAATCCAACCTGGCGCTGATCGATTTTGTATGGCGCTACCTGACCGACCTGGGCATCAGTTGCGAGCTGATCCACAACGCCGGGCGCAGCAAAGCCAATCTTTATGCGCGGCTTGGCCCGGCCGGAAGCGGCGGCGTACTGCTCTCAGGCCACAGCGATGTGGTGCCGGTGGACGGGCAGAACTGGAGCGTACCGCCTTTTGCATTGTCAGAGCGAGACGGCAAGCTGTACGGCCGCGGCACAGCGGACATGAAAGGTTTTATCGCCTGCATGCTGGCGGCAGTGCCGCATTTTCTTGCGCAGCCGCTCGCACAGCCGCTGCATCTGGCGATTTCTTATGATGAAGAGGTAGGCTGTCTTGGCGTACGTACTTTGCTGGATGTGCTGGCCAGTCGCCCGGAAAAGCCCGATCTCTGCCTGATAGGCGAGCCTACCGAACTGCAGCCGGTGCTCGGTCACAAAGGCAAGCTTGCCGTGCGCTGCGAAGTGCAGGGCGCGGCCTGCCATTCCGCCTACGCGCCGCAGGGCGTTAACGCCATCCAATATGCCGCGAAGCTGATCCACCGCCTGACGACTATCGGCGAGGTGCTCGCCGCGCCGGAACGCCAGGATGCGCGTTTTGATCCGCCGTTCACCACAGTGCAAATCGGCCTGATTCAGGGCGGGCGGGCGCTGAATATTGTGCCTGCCGAATGCACATTTGACTTTGAAGTTCGCACGCTGCCGCAGGATGACGCGCAGCAGGTGGCGGAGGAGCTGGAACACTACGCGCAGCGCGAACTCCTGCCGCAAATGCGCGCCGTGAACAGCGACACCGAGATCCGCTTTTATCCCCTCAGCAGCTATCCCGGTTTGTACACCGCCGCGCAAAGCGCCGCCGCGCAGCTGCTCGCCCATCTCACCGGCTCTGAGGCGTTCAGCACCGTGGCCTTCGGCACCGAAGGCGGCTTGTTTCATCAGGCCGGCATCCCCAGCGTGATATGCGGGCCGGGCAGTATGGCGCAGGGCCACAAACCGGATGAGTTCATCACAATCGAACAACTGGATGCCTGCGACGCCATGCTGCGCCGCCTTGCCGGATGGATGAGTCTGAAGGCGTAAAACCCCATTCTGCCAACGTCGCGGGCGGTCCCGGACCGTCCGTACGCCGCGTCGTCTCTTTCTCTGCTTTAACTTTTCCAAACGCCAGCTTCAGGAAGCACTAACCGCGTAACGCGCGTTTAAGCCGTATGCTGGTGGCAAGCATTTGACAGCTCGTTTCTGGAGATTCCATGGTAAGTGCAGAAGTCACCACATTTCCGCAGCCCGCAAGGCTGCATCCCGCCGAGAACAAAGCCAATGTTGCCGTGCGGCTTGATGGCGTACTGAAACGCTTTGGCGACGCCATCGCGTTACATAAAATTTCCCTTACCATTGAGGAAGGAGAGTTTATTACGCTGCTTGGCCCGTCCGGCTGCGGCAAGACGACGCTGCTGAATCTGATGGCGGGTTTCGCCGAAGCGGATGGCGGCGAAATCTTTATTGATGGCGAACTGGTCACTGAGATCCCGCCATACCAGCGTGAAATCGGTATTGTGTTCCAGAACTACGCGCTGTTTCCGCATATGACGGTCGAGAAGAACGTGGGCTACGGCCTACGTATGCGCGGCGTGCCAAAAGCTGAAATCGTCGAGCGCGTCGAACAGGCGCTGGCGCTGGTGAAGCTGGCTGGTTACGGTCATCGCAAGCCGCGTGAACTCTCGGGGGGGCAGCAGCAGCGCGTGGCGCTGGCGCGCGCGCTGGTGATCCGCCCCAAAGTGCTGCTGCTGGATGAACCTTTCTCGGCGCTGGATAAAAATCTGCGCCTGTCGATGCAGGTTGAGCTGAAAGCGATTCAGCGCAAGCTGGGCGTCACCACTGTGTTTGTGACCCACGATCAGGGCGAAGCGCTGAGCATGAGCGATCGCGTGGTGGTGATGTCGGCGGGACATGTGCGCCAGATAGACACGCCGGATGAAATCTATCGTCGTCCGCAGGATGCGTTTGTCGCGAGCTTTGTCGGCGATGTGAACATCGTGCCGGGGCGCTACGCCGGTCGCGACGGCGCGGCGGTGCTGGAGCTGGGTGGCAATGTGTTGCGTCTGCCGGCGGACCGCGTGCATGCCGACATTGGCGAACGCCTTGACGTTTACATGCGCCCGGAAAACATCCAACTGGCGCCGCTTGGCCCGCGTTCGCTGTTCAGCGCTACGGTAATCACCCATGTCTTCCAGGGCGATCATGTGGATGTGCATCTTGATGTACCCGCGCTCGGCAACGCCTCGCTGTTTGCGCGCCAGTCGGGACTCGATTCGCTGTCGCGCTGGCCGGTGGGCAGCCTTGTCGGGGTAAGCGTGGATGATGAAGGCGTCTGCGCGTTCAGTGCGGCGAAGGGATAAAGACCGATGATACCTGAGATGATGAGTGCGGTCATTGCGCGCCAGCCGGGCGGCCCTGAGGTGTTAGAACAAGTACAGCGCGCGGTGCCGCAGCCTTCGGCGGGCGAAGTGCTGATTCGCGTCGCCAACGCGGGGGTGAATCGTCCCGATATCATTCAGCGCAACGGCATGCCGCTGCCGCCAGGCATCACCGATGTGCTGGGGCTGGAGGTCTCCGGCACCGTTGTGGCGCAGGGTGCGGGCGTTGAATCTCCCGCTATCGGCGCGCCGGTGATGGCGCTGCTCAACGGCGGCGGTTACGCCGACTATTGCGTGGCGCGCGCCGAGCTCTGTTTATCCGTGCCGGAAAACCTGCCGCTCGCGCAGGCGGCGGGCGTGCCGGAAGCGGCGTTTACCGTGTGGCATAACCTGTTCGAACTGGGGCATATGCAACCGGGTGAAAGCGTGCTGATTCACGGCGCGGCCAGTGGTGTGGGTACGTTCGCCATTCAGTGCGCGCAGGCATGCGGGGCGCGAGTGATAGCCACGGCGGGCGGCACAAATAAGATCAGGGCGCTGCGACAGCTTGGCGTAGGGCGCGCCATTGATCGTCACAGCGAAGATTTCGTCGCGGTTATCCTTGAAGAAACCCAGGGACGCGGCGTGGATATAGTACTGGATAATGTCGGCGGCGATTATGTGGCGCGCAACCTGAGCATACTGGCGCCTGGTGGACGTCATGTCAGCCTGTCATTTATGCAGGGCGCAAAAATTGAACTCGATTTGCAGCTGGTGATGCGCAAAGGGCTGAGCCTGACCTCTTCAACGCTGCGGCCAAAGAGCCCCGTCGAGAAAATGCGGCTGGCGCAGCGCATCAGCCGCCATCTGCTGCCGCTGATCGCCGCGGGTAAAATCACGCCGATCCTTCATCAAACCTTACCGTTAGCGCAAGCTGCGGACGCGCATCGCATTCTTGAAGCCAATGCCAACATCGGCAAAGTGCTGCTGCAGGTGGCGCCATGATGCAACTTTATTTTGCCGCCACCTCTGCCTACGTACGAAAAGTGATGGTATGCGCGACGGTGCTTGGCCTTGCTGATGAGATTGAACCGCTGGATTCCGCCGCGCATCCGATCGAGCGCGACGAACGCATCGCCACGTTTAACCCGCTGGCCAAAGTCCCGGCACTGCGCACCGAAAGCGGGCTATGCCTTTACGACAGTCGGGTCATTTGCGAATACCTCAACGCGCGTGCCCGCGGCGGGCTCTTCCCGGAAGGCGGCGACGTCCGCTGGGGCAGCATGGCAAGGCAGGCGCTGGGCGATGGGATAATCGATGCGGCATTGCTGGCGCGCTACGAATTCAGCACGCGTCCGCCGGAGAATCAGTGGCAAAACTGGGCGGACGCGCAGCTGAAAAAGGTTGCCGCCGCGCTGCTGGATATTGAGCGTCAGGTCAGTGATTTTAGCGACCACCCCAATGATATTGGGCTTATCGCCATCGGATGCGCACTCGGTTATCTCGACTTCCGCTTTGCGGAACTCAACTGGCGCGCCAGCCATCCGCTGACCGCCGCATGGTTCGCCGCTTTTGATGCGCACCCGGCCATGGTCGCCACGCGTCCGCACGTTTAATCAGGAGTTTTCATGTCGCAGCAAATCTATTTTCTCAACGGTCCTAACGCCAACCTGTACGGACTGGATAAAAACGGCGCTTACGGCAGCGAAAGTTTTGTCAGCATCGGCGAGCGCTGTCAACGTCGCGCCGAATCGCATGGCGTAGTGCTGCACTTTCGCCAGAGCAACCACGAAGGGGTGCTGGTCGACTGGATTCAGGAAGCGCGCCAGAACGCGGCCGGATTGATAATCAACGCTGCGGGACTGACCTACCGTTCAGTGCCGATTCTGGATGCGCTGCTGATGTTTGACGGCCCGATCATCGAAGCGCATATGAGCAACATCTGGAAGCGCGAGCCGTTCCGTCATCACTCTATGGTGTCGAAAGCGGCGACCGGTGTGATCGCCGGACTGGGCGCGCTGGGTTACGAACTGGCGATTGACGCGGTGGTCAACCTGATGGAGACACCTGCCGCATGAGCACGTTAGTGTTTTACAGCGAATTCGACAGTTTCGAAGAGTGGTCTGCCTTGCTTGCACCTTACTTGCCCGGCGTGACGATTTGCCGCGCCGAAACGGTGCAAAAACCTGATGAGGTGCACTATGCACTGGCATGGAAACCGCCGCGCGGCTTCTTTGCGCCGTACCGCAATCTCAGGCTGTTGGTCAATCTTGGCGCGGGCGTCGATTCGCTGGTCGGGCGCGACGACCTGCCGGATATTCCCATTATTCGTCTGTCCGATCCGGATATGGCGCGCATGATGGCCAGCTATGTGCTTTTTGCTGTGCTGCGTTACGCACGCGACATCCCGGCTTTTGAGCGCGCGCAGCGTGAACGACGCTGGCGCTATCTGCATCCGCGCGCACCTGCCGGCATCCGCGTCGGCGTGCTGGGGTTAGGGGAGTTAGGCGCGTATGCGGCGCGTGAACTGGCGCGTCAGGGCTTCGATGTGCGCGGCTGGTCGCGTTCGAAAAAAGAGATTGCAGGTATTCGATGCAGCTGCGGGCTGGCCTCACTGGATGATTTTCTCAGCCAGAGCGACATTCTGGTGGTGATGCTGCCTCTGACGCCGCACACGACCAGCTTGCTCAGCGCGGAACGGCTGGCGCGCCTGCCTCAGGGCGCGGCGTTCATCAATGTATCGCGCGGCGCGATTGTCGATCAGGCGGCGCTGACGGACGCGCTGCGTTCAGGGCAGATTGCTGAAGCCACGCTGGATGTATTCGATCGCGAACCGCTGCCGCCGCACGACCCGCTGTGGCAGATGGACAATGTGCTGATCACGCCGCATCTGGCCTCGGTCGCCATTCCCACCAGCGCCGCGCGGCAGGTCGCTGAAAACATCCAGCGCGCCGCGCGCGGCGAACCGGTGACTAATCAGGTGTTCCCGGAGCGTGGCTATTAAACTGTCTGCCGTCACGCCACCCGCACCACCTGCGGATCGAAATAGCTCGGCGCCGCCATGCCAGGAATATACTGGTCTGAGATAAACATACGGCAGCGTTCGGCGAAGGCGTTAACCACCATGGAGTGCTGTGTGTTGGCGACGGTGGCATAACCGAGTTGCATTGGCTTATTCACCCCGGCCAGCCGCACGCGAATCAGGCGTTTTCCGTCCTGGGAGAAATGCGCTTTCGGCCGTACGTTGGCTATGCCAAATCCCACGCCGTTAGCCACCATCGCACGCACCACTTCCATATTGCTGGAGCGCATGACAACATTCGGCGCGACGCCCGCCTCGCTAAACAGGCCAAGGAAATATTCACGGCTCCATGGCATATCCAGCAGAACCATGGGCATCGCTACCAGATCCTCAATCGTCACTGCCGATTGTGTCGCGAGCGGATGATGTTCGCCCACCATCACATACGGCGGCAACTGCGCCAGCGATGTGAAGGCGATATCATTGGCTGGCACTAGATCGTAGGTCATGGCGATATCGATATCAGCGGACCGCAGCTGTTTCAGCAACTGTTCATGGTTGCCCTCCACCAGCGTGATCCGCACGCCCGGAAAAGCACGGCCAAAACCGAAAACAAGTTCTGGCGTCAACATGGGTGCCAGGGTATCCAGACAGCCCACACGCAACGGGCCACGCACATTGTTCAGCGATTCCGATGCAATGGTATAGAGATTCGACATCTGTTCCAGAATCAGCTTCGCCTCTTTTAACACTTGATGACCGATAGAGGTCAGCGACACGCCCTGAGCATGGTGGCGCACAAATAGCTGTACGCCCAGTTCAGATTCGATGTGGGTGATGGCGGCAGAGATTGACGGCGATGAAACATGAATACGTTCCGACGCGCCAATAATACTGCCAGCTTCTCCGGATGCGACAAAATATTCCAGCTGACGCTGGGTGATGCGACTGAGCATGCAGGTTCTCCTGGGAGTGCTGGCGCGATCATATCGCGCCAGTCATTCTAATAGTGGCAGTTATCCTGCATTTATCATGCCAAAAGCCAAATCACAGCATATTCACCTGCCTGAGCCGCAGCTTTTATTGTCCTTACCATTGGTTAAGAAAATCCCTCGCAACGCCGCGCTTTTTTAGCGTCAGAAATCCTGATGCAACGGCGAGGAAAAGGCTGTTTTACCGAATCTGCTCGCAGCGGCATTATCGATTTCACACTAGGGAATACCGTTTGCACCGTTTTTGGCGCGCCGGATTTCAGATTGCTACAACAGCCATTTCATGCATTGGGGACGAGAATATGTTGCGTAAGATTTGTGCCTTAACGTTGTTGACCACGAGCGTGCTGTGCGCAGGTAATGCAATGGCCGCTGACAAGCTGATCGTCAGCACCTGGGGCGGCAGCTTCAGGGATTTGATTGACGAAACTATCGCCAAAGAGTTCACCAAAGAAACCGGCGTGGAAGTGCAGTTTGTCACGGGCGGCACCATCGACCGTCTCAACAAAGCCAAACTGGCGGGCGGCTCGCCGGAGACGGACGTGACCTTTACCACGGCGCATGTGGGCTATCTATATGCCAACAGCGGCCTGTTTGAAAAACTCGATATGAGAAAAATCCCGAACGCGACGAATCTGGTGCAGCAGGCGAAAGTCAGCCCTTTTCACCTCGGCGTGTGGGGCTATGTTTACACTATCGGCTACCGTCCTGACATGGTACCGAAGGGCGAAACGTTTGAGAGCTGGAATGATCTGTGGAAACCAGAGCTAAAAGGCACGCTGGCGCTGCCAGACTGGGATCCGAGCCATATTATTGCAGTTTCCGCCAAGCTCTCCGGCACCGATGCGGCGCACTGGGAGCAGGGTCAGGCGAAGCTGAAAGCGCTTATCCCCAACATCAAATCTTTCTATACCGATGACGCCAACAGCCAGCAGCTGATCTCCACCGGCGAAACGCCCGTGCAGGTCATGCTGTCGATGAACGCCTATAACATGATTTCCGAAGGGGTGAACATCAAACTGGCGATGCCGAAAGAGGGCGCGATTTTGGGCGTCGATACAATCGGCATCAACAAAGGCACCAAACATAGCGAGCTCGCTTACAAATTTATGAATATTGCCCTGAAACCTGAAATTCAGGAGCAGGTGGCGAAGATCTATCGAGGCAGCCCGACTGTGACCAACGCGCATATCGATCCAGAACTGGCGAAACTGCCGGGTATGCTGACTACGCCTGAGCAGTGGAACGCCACCATCAATACTGATCCGAAACTACGCGCCGAGAAAACCGCCGAGTGGCGTCAGTGGTTCTCTGAAAACATCATGTCTCATTGATTTATCGGGCGGCTCTCGGGCCGCTCCGTTACTACTGGCAACACATTATTCAGGCAGCAACGTCTATGACGAGAAAACCGACATTTTTACCCTGGTTTATTATTCCCGCCACGCTGACCGCGTTCGGACTGGTTGTCGCCATGTGCGCGGTAATGCAGTTCAGCGTACGCGCCTATATTCCCGGTTCGCTCGACGTGGGCGGATTCACCCTGGCGAACTTCAACGGCCTGTTTAAATCCATCTATGCCGATGCCTTTATCAACACCGTCTGGCTGAGCGCCAAAACTGCTGTCTTTGGCCTGCTGATGAGTTATCCGCTGGCTTATGCGCTGGTGCGCACCCGCACCGTGTGGATCAAATCCGCGATTCTGATAATCGCGATTACGCCGCTGTTTCTCGGCGAAGTAGTGCGTACCTACTCATGGATTATCGTACTGGGCAACAGTGGCTTTCTGAACAGCCTGCTGCTCGCGCTGGGAGTCATATCAAAACCCATTCAGTTTATGTTTACGCAAACTGGCGTGGTTGTGGCACTGGTGCACGTCACTATGCCGATCATGGTTCTGATGCTGGCGACCGCGCTGTCACATATCAGTCCTGATTATGAAAAAGCTGCCACCAGCCTTGGCGCAGGCCCGATCCGCGCCTTGCTGACAGTGACAATACCACTCTCCATCCCCGGTATCGTCTCCAGTCTGACCACCGCGTTCGCCTGGACCTTCAGCGCCTTCGCCACGCCGCAACTGATTGGCGGTGGGCGCGTGAGCACCGTGGCGACAATGGTCTATCAGCTTGGTTTTTCGTCGATGAACTTCCCGTTTGCCGCTGCGCTGAGTATTGCCGGTTTGATCCTGACCATTCTGTTGTTGATGGCGCTGAAACGCATGACCAGATTCCTGCACGCGATGGGAGAGCATTAAGATGACCCGTTCGATGAACGATAAACTGGTGACGCTGGCGGGCCGCCTGCTGGTCGCTGCTATTCTGATTTTTGTAATGCTACCGACCATCGTGGTGTTTATCTCCTCGTTTAGCAGCACATCAGTGCTGTTCTTTCCTCCGAAAGGCTGGTCGCTGCGCTGGTTTGAACGCGCGGTGAGCTACGATGATTTCCGTCACGGTTTCTCGTCAGGGCTGATTGTCACCGCATGGGCGTCATCGCTGGCAGTTATCATCGGCGCCACACTGGCAATTGCCATTGAGCGCTATTCGTTTCCGTGTAAGCAGGTGCTGGAAGGGATCCTGCTTTCACCGCTGTTCATTCCGCACTTCACCATTGGGTTGGGTCTGCTGATGCTGGTATCACAACTCAACCTCGGGCGCGGTTACCCGCTGGTGATTTTCTGCCATATCATACTGGTGCTGCCGTTTGTGTTGCGCAGCGTCTATGTATCGCTGAAAAATCTCGAGCAGCGCATTGAGCTGGCGGCGGCCAGTCTCGGTGCCTCGCCGCTGCGAGTAGTGTGGACAATCACCGTGCCGCTGATTTTACCAGGCCTGTTTGGCGGATGGCTTTTTGCCGCGATCCTCTCTTTTAACGAATTTACTGCCTCGCTGTTTATTACCACACAGGCAACACAGACGTTACCAGTAGCAATGTATAACTATGTACGTGAATTTGCCGACCCGACACTCGCGGCCTTGTCGGTTATATATATTGTCGTGACAGCAACGATGTTAATTATCGCCAATAAGTTTTTAGGCCTCGGGAAAGTTTTAAACGTCGAAGCCAGACATTAATAAATAGTGATGCAATGCGCTTTGGATTTTTCGAAGCGCTGCATTTTAACAGCCTGATTATCATTAATACGACACCCGATTACGCTTAGCGATGAAAATATCGAGGGTCGCTTATATCCAGGGGGTTCAATATGTCAGTCGAAAAGATTAATACTGTGATTGTTGGCGCGGGTCAGGCCGGTATTGCTATGAGTGAACATCTGGCGCAGATGGGCGTGCCTCACGTCGTCCTGGAACGCAGCCGCATCGCTGAGCGCTGGCGCTCCGAGCGCTGGGATTCGCTTGTGGCGAACGGGCCAGCCTGGCATGATCGCTTCCCGTCGCTAAAATTCGATAATATCTCTCAGGAAGCCTTCCCGCCGAAAGAGCGCATGGCACAGTATTTTGAAGACTATGCGAAGATGCTTGATGCGCCAGTTCGCACCGGGGTCGAAGTGCATCAAGTTGTGCGGTTGGTCGGACGTAGCGGATTCAAAGTAGTGACCTCAGCCGGCGAATTTGAGGCCGACAATGTAGTGGCCGCTACCGGCCCGTTCCAGAAGCCCTCCTTTCCGCAAATCGTGCCGGAAACTAGAGGATTGCAGCAAATTCACTCCTCAGCCTATAAAAATCCGCAGCAGCTGCCTGCGGGCGGCGTATTGGTGGTAGGAGCAGGGGCTTCAGGCACGCAAATTGCGGAAGAGCTACGTAAGTCGGGCCGTGAGGTTTATCTGTCGGTCGGCGAACATTACCGTCCGCCACGCGCTTACCGCAACAGAGATTATTGCTGGTGGCTCGGCGCGCTTGGTCTGTGGGATGAAGTCAAAATCAAGCCGAAGAAAGAGCATGTGGCATTTGCGGTAAGCGGCTATGAAGGTGGCAAAACCGTGGATTTCCGGCGTCTGGCGCATATGGGCATCACGCTGGTGGGCATCACGAAAAGCTGGGATAACGGCGTGCTGAGCTTTGCGGAGGGGCTCGCGGAGAATATCGCTGAAGGCGATAAAGCCTACTTTGACGTGCTGCGCGACGCCGATGCTTACATTGAACGCAACGGGCTGGATCTGCCACCGGAGCCGCAGGCGTGGGAGCTACTGCCGGATCCGGAATGTCTGCTCCATCCGCTGACGCAATTAGATATTGCCGAAGCGGGCATTACCTCGATTATTTGGGCGACGGGCTTTAAATTTGATTTCAGTTGGTTGCAGGTTGATGCATTCGATGAAAAAGGCCTGCCGTTTCATAAACGCGGTATTTCTGCTGAACGCGGCATTTATTTCCTCGGCCTGCCGAATCTGGTAAACCGTGCGTCATCATTTATATATGGCGTATGGCATGACGCTAAATATATTGCCGACCACATCGCATTGCAGAACGCTTATACCGACTACGTTAAATCGTAATTTCCCCAGCGGCTCGTTTCATTATACCAGTGGCTAAGATGATAGTATTTAGCCACTTTTACTGGATAACCGGTGTGACTATTACCTGTATTGAAGAGTTACGGCAACTTGCGCGTAAGCGCGTGCCGAAAATGTTTTACGATTATGTGGATGCAGGCTCCTGGACTGAATACAGCTATCGTGCCAACGAAGCGGATTTGCGCCGCCTGGAGTTTCGCCAGCGCGTGGCAGTCGATATCGCCGGGCGCAGCACCGCCACAGTGATGCTCGGGCAGGCCGTGACGATGCCAATGGCAATTGCGCCCACCGGTTTAACCGGCATGATTCATCCCGACGGCGAGATCCTTGCTGCGCGTGCGGCGAAACGGTTTGGCATTCCCTTTACACTATCAACCATGAGTATTTGCTCGATGGAAACGGTGGCGCAGGCAACGGATTATCATCCATTTTGGTTCCAGCTTTATGTCATGCGTGATCGCCACTTTGTCGAGAATCTTATCGATCGTGCAAAAGCCGTGAACTGCGGAGCGCTGGTTGTCACTATGGACTTGCAGGTGTTTGGCCAGCGCCATAAAGACATCAAAAATGGCCTGTCTACGCCACCTAAAATGACGCTGCGCAACCTTTTGGACATCGCTGTCAAACCGCGCTGGTGTCGTAATATGCTCGCCACGCGTAACCGTAACTTTGGCAATATCATCGGCCACGCAAGCGGCGTTGATAATATCGATGCGATGGTTGAGTGGACAGCCCAGCAGTTCGACCCGCGTCTTTCCTGGCAGGATATTGAGTGGATTAAACAGCGATGGGGCGGCAAGCTGATCGTTAAAGGTATTATGGATGTAGAAGATGCGCGACTGGCGGTAGCGGCGGGGGCAGATGCCTTGATTGTCTCCAATCACGGCGGGCGTCAACTGGATGGCGTGTCGTCATCGATTACTCTGTTACCGGAGATAGTCTCGGCAGTAGGCGATCGGATTGAAGTGCATTTTGATGGCGGTATTCGTTCCGGGCAGGACGTGCTGAAGGCAATTGCGCTGGGAGCGAAAGGGACTTATATCGGGCGCAGCATGCTGTATGGATTAGGGGCGCTTGGGGAAGAGGGTGTAACGATGGCGCTTAATATCATTCGTAATGAATTCGATTTATCGATGGCATTTTGCGGCAAGACCAATGTTGCTGCGGTTGATGCAAGCATCCTGCGGGGTAATGTATTTTCGGCGCAGCACAATACTTGAAGGGATAGGGGGCTTTGTTGAATAAATCGAACTTTTGCTGAGTTGAAGGATCAGATCACGCATCCTCCCGACAACACAGACCATTCCGTGGCAAAGCAAAAGTTCAGAATCACCAA
>ERZ507477.185-NODE-185-length-8955-cov-3.94247_pt1 | contig 8955 bp, 7 predicted proteins | sample MGYA00512653_ERZ507477 | MGnify/ENA metagenome assembly ERZ507477
ATGCGCATGCGGCGCTGAAACAAAAAAAGTTTCGTAATTTTACGAAACTTTTTTTGCATTTCAAAGCGGGCTTTCCGTAACCTGCCAGGATATTTCCGTTTTATAATTTCCCGCCTCGTAAAGAAAGTCGGGCAGAACGCTCAAAAGCAATCCCTCCACTTCCGTCCAGACGATCTTCGTAACTGCGGGCGGCGCGGACCAAACGCCCTTTCTTACGAGCACGGGGACGGCCGAAAGACTTTGTTTTTCCCCGCCGCCGAAGAGGGAGAGCGCGCCGTCCAAAGATGCGGAGGACGAATGCATCGGCTGCGAAACCGAGGCGTATAAATACCATTCCCCGCCGCTCGTCCGCGTATCGGTAACTTCGATATGCCAATCGGGGTCGGCGCGCGGCACCACGCTCTTTCCGTAGGGCGCGGCGAAAGAATAAAAGCGGAGATCGGGCAGGTAGGTTACAGAAACGCTGCCCGTCGAGATCACCGTAACGTTTTTTATCAGGAAATCCCGATTTACCGAGATCTTCACCGCCGTTCCCACGGGCAGACGCGAGGCCAGAGGCAGGGAAAAACCGCCGGCGCCGTCCGCCGTGCCGTTCAGAGTATTTCCCGCATACGCCGCCCTGACGGCGGACGCGGCGTCCGTAACGCCCGAAATCGCGGCGGAAACGTCCGTGATCCCGTTCACCGCGAGCGGTATGTTTCCCATGCTGAGCGCCTTTGCCGCAAAGATATTGAAGGTATCGGCGTTCATGGGATAACCTCCGTCCCCCGAAACGACGTTGTTCGTATTCGAGAGAACTGCGCTGCCGCTCGCCGTGATTTTTGCCGTTACGTTCGAGGCGTAATCCTTTTTATAAAAGGCTGCGGCGGGCAGATCGTCGAATCCTCCCGCGGCGGCGTAGGGCGTTTTCACGGTCTTCCATATATTCACCATCTCCGCGTCTATGGCGATCGCGTTGGGCGCGGCCGAAGTACCCGCCGCAAAGGAAAAGACGTTTGCTCCGTTTGCGTACAGGAGCACGCTTTTCGGCTTCGTGAAACCGATCGACGCCGCCGCGGCGAAATACAGCAGCGGCGAGGAACCCGCAGCGGGCGAAACGATCTGCAGCGAACCGCCCTCCGCCACGCTGAGCGGCCCCGCGCATTTCAGAACGGGCACGCCGTTGCTCGCCGCCGACACGGCCTTAAACGAGGCCCCACTTTCCACCGATACGGAGGCGGCGATATGCGCGCTCGTCCCGGCACCGTAAAACAGGCCGTTCTTGGTGGAAATCACCGTCTTTGAATTCTTCGCGAACCTGATCGCGGGCGATGCGCCCCAATCGGTATACCACATATACGTGGAGGGCGCGGACAGATCGAGCGAAGCGTTTTCCTCCACCGTAAACGCCGCGCCGGAAAAGGCGTACCAGATCACGGCGTTCGCGCTCGTCTGCGAACGGACGGTAACTTTCCCCGCAAAAAACACGCGGTTTGCCTCGCAGAGTTCCTGCGGCGCCGAGGCCGAACCATTCTGCTCTATGCTGATAACGCAGTCTTTAAAACGGACGGCCCCGTAGCGGTTGAACATACATTCGGGGCCGGTATAAGTTACTTTATCCAGCGTAAGCGTAACGTTTTTATTGTTCGACGAATCGTACGCGCACAAAACGCCGTAATAATTGCGCCCCGACCACACGGCGTTTTTCAGCGTAACGGTGAGCGCCGCGTTGCCCGCGTCGGCTACGTGGATCGTATCCCCCGCGCCCAGCGAATTGTAATCCGTGATCTTATATCCGCCGCCGTCGATGGTTATATCGCCCTTGTTTACGGGCAGATTCACGCCGCCCGCGCCCATGGCGATGTCGTTTGCAAGCAAAATTTCCGTTGTAGAAGCGTCCTCTGCCGCGCTTTTGAAGTCCGCAAAGGTTTTAACGATTTTCTGTGCCATATTTTTTCATACTCCGTATATTTATCATAATATGAAAAACAGACCGCCTATGTTTCCGTCAAAATCACGCCTTTGTATATCCGAAATCGCGCCTGCCGCAAAGAGCCGCGCGGGATATGCGCGGCTCGTGCAAGCGTTTATTGTTTTCTTTTTCTGACGGCGAAACATATCGCCGCGGCGATTGCGGCGGCGCCTGCCACGCTCCCCGCCGTTATCGCGACGATCGCCCCCGCGGGAAGTCCGCCTTCGGGTTCGGAGGGCTCGGTTTCGCCCTCCGCTCTCGCTTTCGGCGCGGCGCCGATCCACGAAAGCGCAAAACAGAGTGCAAAGAGCGAGATGAGCAGAGGAATAAATCTCTTTACGTTGACTTTATTCATTATACGCCCTCCTCATCCTATCCATTCGTCCCATTCTGACGGCTGGTCGGTATTTTTGTCGATAAACCCGTTTCCGCTCGCAGTCATCACGTCGTTTTCCTTCCCGAAAATCGTGATGCCGATTTCGGGCGCCTTGTAGTTCTTCTTCATTTTTCCTCTCCTTTTATATTAAATTTGTCGCCGCTTTGCCGGGCAACGTTTCGCCTTTTTCATAATGCGTGATTACGGAATCCAGCGTGATATAGCCGTAATCGGAAGTTCCGCGGTCCACGATTTCCATATATATTTTGCATCCGACGTATTGCGGATCGAAGGTATAATGATACTGGATAAGGTTTTGTATCTGCATGCCCTGCGAGAGCGAGGGAAAGCCCTTGTCGTTCCAGTTATCGTTGGAAAACCGGCCTATCTCCACGGCGCCGCCGTCCGATACCGCGTAAAAGCTGATATACACGAGTTCGGGATTTTTCGCCGCGCCGAGCTTAAAGGAAATGCTCGCGCTTTCGCTCAGCGTGAACGTTCCCGAACGCAGCACCCCGGTCTGTTCGTCCGTACTCGAAAAGAAATACAGTCCGCTCTTGTTATAGGGAATGTTTTCCGCCCAGAACGTTTCGTCCGAAAGGATATTCTCGGGCGCGCCTATGTTGCCTTCCGTTACCGTCCAGCCCTCCAGCGTTCCCTTTTCAAACGTGCCGTTATAGAGCTGATATTCGCTCGTTTCCTCCATTTCGTAATCAAACGTCAGCTGATAGGCTTCGGAGGCATACATGAAAGTCGGCCTCGTTTCGTGGTAAGTGATAACGCTGTCCAGCACCATGCAGCCCAGATCGTCTGCGGAATCGTTCATATCGACGGCCTCTATATACATCTTCTGCCCCAAAAACGCCGAAAAATCTGCGTAATACTGCACGAGATTGAGAAGTTTCATGCCGTTTGCGACGTAGGGGAACTGAAAGTTTTTGTATTTGACGTTGCTGAAACGCGCGATCTCCGAGGCCGTGCCGTCGTCGTTCGCGAGCATGATCCTCAGATATGTGAGCGACTGGTCCATACAGCCGCCGAGCTTGAACGAGATGTATCCGCTGCCGCCCAGGGTGAATACCGAAGAGCGCATCCTGCCCGTGGCCTCGGGGCGGTAATAACCGTAATGGTAGTCGCCGTCGCGGTCATAAGTGATATTCTCGTTCCACCAAACGTCGGAAGCGTTCACGCCCTCGTTGGAAAAAGCCAGCCCTTCGGTAACGGTCCAGCCCGCGAGCGAACCCGTTTCAAAGCCGCCGTTTGCGATCTGGTTTTCCGTACCCTCAGCCTCCGTTTCGTACACCTTCACCTTGTCGTATACGGCGCCCGCCGCCTGCTCGCCTTCCTCGCTGTAAGTGCGGATATCGTCCACCGAAATGTAACCGTAATAATAAGATCTGTCGTTGTCTACGATGCGGATATACATTTCCTGACCGAGGTAAGCGCTGAGATCGAGATAATAGGTATAGTAATTATCGGTATTATAGACGTTTGCCGCATACTGCGACGGATTGACGTAAGCCGTGGTATGCTTGAGGAAATACTCGTTTTCCTGCTTGGCGATCATTTTGTCGTTTTCCGCGAGATACACGCCCACATAACAGCGTTCGCCCGCGGGTTTTACCGCGCCGTTGTCCCCTTCGAGCCGCGTGGCGCCGCCCGCGATCTTCATGGACACGGTGCCCGTGCCGCCGAGCACGAAGTTAGAGGAGCGCAGCACGCCCGTAAAGGAGTTAGGCACGCCGTCGTAAAAACCTTTGCCGTACAGGTGCCAGTTACCCGACTGGTTGATCGCGATCTCGTTGTGATTTTCGTCCTCTTCAAAGGAAAAGGTGCTCTTTGTGGTAACGTTGTCCTCGCTGAAGGCGTTGCCGCTCTCCACCGTCCACCCCGTGAGGTCGCCCGTTTCGAAACCGCCGTTCACGATGCTGAATTTGCTTTCGTCCGTCTTTTCCTGTTTTTTGCAGGCTCCCAGCCCGAAGGCGAGGAGTACGCACATGAAAAGCGCTATGAATTTTTTCATTTCACTCCCTCCTTACGCGTCTTTGATGCTGCCCGTGTTGCCGTAATACGCGGGGGTTACCGTATCGGAATAAGCGGAGCCGAGCCTGTATATCGTGAGGTCGGAAACGCTCAGCACGCAGCCTTCCGCAAAGAAGCTGAGATAATCGGAATCTTCGTATTTCGGATACATGCGCGAGGTGAAACTCACTTTGCCGTCGATATATATTTCCAGCATGGAGCGGTCGAGATAAACGATCACGTCATGTTCTTTTTCCGTATTTTCCCATACGTGGGAATTTTTCAGTCCCTGTACGTAAAGCGAGGTCTGCGAACGGTCCACGTACACGCCGTTTTCCGCAAAAACGAGGGCGGTGCGCTCGGTCTGGTTGAGGGAATTGTTATAGGGATTATAGCGCACGTACAGCCCCGCCTTGTAATTCGAGGCAGTTTCCGAAACGGTTATTTTCGCCCGTATTTCCAGCAGATCGCCGCGCACCTGCCCTATCGCCGCGTTCGCCTGTTCCGCCGACATGGATGCGCCGTTTTCATAAAGCGTTTCCTGCCGTAAGGCGGTGAGTTCGGGAATCGGCTCCACGTTCAGGCTGTGTCCGTCCTCCGAAAGGAACAGTTCCACGGGCAGGCTGGCGTTGTGCGCCCAGCCCGAATAATAGTTGTGCGTGGTGCCGGCTTCCTTTCCCTGCGCGATGGCGAAGAGCACGGTGCGGCCCTGCGTATACGTTTTGCCCGCAGCCGCGTCCTCCTCCGTGAGATAGGTGAACCCCGTCTGCCCCGTGAAGATACCGTAACCGTAATCGAGCAGGCGGGGCGATTCGTACCCCGCGTCGGGAACGAATTTTTTCGCCTCTTTATCGAACGTGCCTATCCAGTAATAACATTCGACCGTGCGGGAATCGTCGGCATATTGCGGAGTGAGAAAGAATACGTATTTCTGCTGACTGCCGTCCTTCGTGCTGACGGGCAGGAGCTGAATACATTCCCAGTGGATGCCAGCTTCCTCCGCCGCGGATTCGAACACGTAGCCGTGGTATTCCCAGTCGCGCATATCCGAGGAGGTGAAAAACAATGCGCCGCCGCTCGACGCGCCCTCCTTTCCGGAACCGACCATCATGTAATACACGCCCTCGTCCTGCCATATAAAAGGATCGCGGAACTGGTTAATCTTGCCCATGCCCGCTTCCTGGGTGATCGCGACCTTATCCTCCACTACCCATTCTTCAAGATAAGGATCGGTCGGATCGGCGCAATGCGCGAAGGCGATGTTCTGCCCGCTGTACGTCGTCGTGGTCGTGCCCGCGGTGATGACCAGCCACGGCGTGCCGTCCGGTCCGATAACCGCGCCGCCCGTCCACACGCCGTCGGGACAGATATCCTTTGTCGGCACCACGGCCTCTTTCACGTACTTCCAATGCACCATGTCCTCGCTCACCCAATGCGACCAGCGGATCTGCGCCCAGTACGGGCCGTTGGGATTGCTTTGATAGAACAGATGATAATAACCGTTGTAATAAAACGCGGCGTGCGGTTCGTTCATCCACATTCCCGGCGGAATGGCGTGGTACTGCGGGCGGTATCTGTCGCCCTCGTAAACGGAAGAATCCAGCATGACGTCCGCATAGTCGCACGCGGGATGCCCCGCCGCGTCCTTATCTTCATAAAGCGCCTTAACCTGCGCATGGGAAAGTTCGGTTTCGTAGATATAAACTTCGTCCAAGAGCCCCGCCACGAGGTTACAGTCGATGCCGTACACCGACGCGGGGTCGATGTATTTGCCGATACGGAGCGGATCGGAAGACGGCACGATCTCGCAGCCGGCGTATTCGTTGTATATCTGTTCGTAAACGAGTTCGCCGTTCAGATACAGGCATACCCTGCCGCTCGACGCGTCGTACGAGGCCGCGACGTGGCTCCATTCGTACAAGGGCAGGTAGTTCACGGGATCATAAAACGCCGCGGTGAAAGTATTGCCCGTTTCGGGATCCTGCAGAGCGACTTTTAATCCCCATGTGCCGAGATAGCCGTAACCGAGCAGCCAGCCTTCCTGCAAGCCGACGTCGCCCTTGCCTGCAATACAGGTAAGCCCCTCCGTCTTGAAGTTGTTTTCAAACACGCGCGGCGCCACCCATGCGCTGAGCGTGAGCGCCCCCGTGCTCAGGTTTTTAAAGCTGTCGTCCTCGATATAGTTAGACACGCCGTCCATGTAGAGGCAGCTGCCCTTCACGCCCTCGCGCCACAGCGGTTCGCCGGAAGGTTTCATGAGGTTCTGCTGGTTGGAGGCGGCGTAAACGTTATATATTTCGTGCGTTTTTCCGCTCACCTTTTCCTTTGCGTAAGAGCCCTCGCCTTCATCGAAAGAATAATACGCCGCGAGTCCGTCCGACACCGCGCCCTTTTCGGCGCAGCCCGCCGTGCCCGCCGCGCCGAACGCAAGCGCGCACGCCAGCAAACAAGTTCCCGCTTTTTTAAAAAATCCTCTCTTCATATATTTCCTTTCCTTAAATTTTCAATCCCCCCGCGCCGATTCCTTCCACGATGTATTTCTGGGCGAAAACATAGATGAGAAAGATCGGTATGCTCGTGATGACGAGCGACGCCATGACTTCGCCCGTAGTTACGCCCTCTATGCTCTGAATGGTGGTCAGAGCCGCCTGGATCGGATACAGCGGCCACCGCCCCGCCTGCGGGCTGGGCAGCACCATGGTCGGCCAGATATAGTCGTTCCACACGCCGATAAAGGCGAAGGTCGCCACCGTCGCCACGATTGGCGCGGAAAGCGGCATCATGATCACGAAAAATATTTTCAGCTGAGACGCCCCGTCGAGTTGCGCCGCCTCGATATATTCCTTCGATATGTTCGTAAAGAACTGCTGAAACAGGAATATATTGAACACGCTGACGAGCGGCGGAAGAATGACCGCCAGCACCGTGCCCGAAAGGCCGAGGTTATGCACGATGGAATACAGCGGGATAATGGTGGTTTCCACGGGCACGATAAGCAAAAACATGATGAGAAAACTGACGAATCCCTTGCCCGGAAAATTGAATTTCGCCATCACGTATCCCGCGAGCGCGTTGACTAAGATATTCCCCGCCACGACGGCGAGCGCGTAACCCATGCTGTTGAGGCCGTATTTCCATATGTCGTACTGCGTGAGCACCCTGGCGTAATTGTCGAAAAAGGTGCTCAGATCCTTCACATACGGCAGAAAGGTGCGGAAAGAACCGAGATCGTTCGCGTACTGCAGTTCGGTCTTGGTGCTCGTTACGATCATCCATACGAGCGGAAAGACGAAGAATACCGCGATAAGCGCGCAGCACACGTAAGTGATCGTGTGCGCCGTTATTTTTTTCGCCCTGCGGGCGCCGCCTTTAACGCGCATTTCAGTCCTCCTCCTTCAATAGATATCTTTGCAAAAACGTGATGGCGCCGATAACGATCGTCATCAGGAGCGCTATCGCAGAGGAATAACCTACCCAGCGATAAGTATAGCCCTCGATATACATGAGATAGTTCAGCGTGATGGTGAACGATTGTTTCCCCGTCATTAACATGGGCTGCACCATGATCTTGCACGCGCCGATAAACACCGTGATGATGACGAAAGTTACCACCGAACGCAGCCCGGGCACGGTAACGGAAGAAAATTTTCTGAATACGTTGGCCCCGTCGAGTTCAGCGGCCTCGTACAGCGTTTCGTCTATGCCCTTCAGCCCCGAAAGGAAAATGAGCATCTGGTAGCCGCATCCCTGCCAGGCGGAAACGAGAACGATCCAATACATCGCCCCCTGCGGGTCGTAGAGAAAGCTGACGGGTTCCATGCCCAGCCGCACGAGGAAGGAATTGAGAAGCCCCGTTTCCCCTCCTCCGAGGATACGCACCCACAGAAAGGACGTTACCGTGAGAGAGATGACCACGGGCGCGAAGAAAAGCACCTTGAATATGCCCATGCATCTAAGCCGCTTGTTGACGAGGAGCGCCAGCCCCAGCGCCATGCCGATTTGCAGCGGCACGACGAATACCACGAATTTCGCCGTATTGACGATGGCGTTGTACATATCGCCTTTATTCGCGATATTTTCTATGATATCCTTGAAATTTTTCAGCCAGACGAACTCCGTTTCGTCGGGTTTCAAAAGATAATAATCGGTAAAAGCGTATCCCAGCGAGTAGACGATGGGCAGCAGCACGAATACGCATATGAGCGCAATGGCCGGCAGCAGCATCAAATAGGAGCAAACGCTTTCCTTTGCCGAATATCGGATATTTTTGTGCGGCGATCTGCGCGCGGCGACGATATCTTTGGCGATAAACGCGCCGAAGACGAGCAGAAACGCGCCGACGATCGCAAGGCTTGTCAGTATCATGATTTTCCCTCGCTCTTATTTATAGCGGTCGAGATTGTTTTGCAGAGATGACGTCTGCGTCGAAACCACGGCGTTTACGTCGTTGTTGTTCCTCAGGTCGTTCACGATGCTCTGGAACGCGCTCGTGAATTCGGGATAAGCGACCGTACCGGGACGCGTCTTTCCCGTTTTGATCAGCTGATCGTAAAGGATATATTCGGGCGAACCCGGCTGATAGGCCTTTTTGTCGATCGCGCTCTGC
>ERZ507477.263-NODE-263-length-4407-cov-7.01172_pt1 | contig 4407 bp, 4 predicted proteins | sample MGYA00512653_ERZ507477 | MGnify/ENA metagenome assembly ERZ507477
TATCTTGGACTTCCACCCAACTTTTTAATCTTTGATGAATACGTGGCTTATATGGGTGCGAATCGTTTTCCTACAAGCATCGAATAGATGTGAAATGGAAGCCTATTGAGATTATCAATAGTGACAACTAATGTTTTGAGAGATGGAATGAAAGCCTTCAAGTTGAGCTGAAACATCCCCGCTAATACTCCTACATGCTCTAATCAATGAAGTAGATTGGTTTTGGTATGAAGCTAGGTGAAGTCGTCTGAAATCTGCCTAAGTGCTTGAGCATAAGGCTGACTATAGGGCGGGCGGCTGAAAAAGATAACTATGGTAAGAATGTCTGAAAATGACTGACGAATCTGCGAATGTACGGGTCTAAAAGGCTGATCTTATTGAAAGATAGGAACATACGGACGTATGGTGAGATACCGACAAGTAAGGTTCCATGATATGAAAATCGGGATAGCTAACGAAGAAGCTATAATTTCACAGGCTCATAGTAGATACCTAAGGTTATACATGATAGCTAAAAACATTGGAACGATGTAAGCAGAAAACTATCAATTAAATGACTACTTCTAGATAGGTGCATATAAGTAATAACGAAATTGCTTTGTTTCTGTGAAAGTAAGGGCACAGTACCGATGAAGCGTCTAACAAATGTGGAGGGATAGCCCTAAGTCTATTTAATAACAATGAATGTTGAAACAGATGAAGTTCAAGGATCTGGTAAGAACGTGGGAAAATCCGTTATGGAGGTGCCACGCTTGAACACAAAAATACGTTACTGGGAATATTATGATCTACAAGAAACATTCGATCAGCTATTTACTCAAAGTAGAAACGGGAAAAAGTTTTATCAATTATATGAGTTAATCATTTCTGAAAATAATATTCTTTTAGCATACCGTACTATCAAGGCAAACAAGGGGTCTTCGACACCAGGAACGGATTCCTTCACAATTGATAACTATAAGGAAATGAACCAAGCAGAGTTTATCCATCTTATTCTCAGTCATTTAGAAAATTACAAACCAAAATCCATAAAGCGAGTAATGATACCTAAACCCAATGGTGAGAAACGCCCATTAGGAATTCCATGCATGATTGATCGAATGATCCAACAGATGTTCAAGCAGATACTGGAGCCAATATGTGAAGCTAAGTTTTATGAACATAGCTACGGTTTCAGACCATTGAGAAGTGCAAAGCATGCTCTAGGTCGCATTATGTATCTCATAAACATCAGTAAAATGCACTATGCAGTAGACATTGATATCAAAGGTTTCTTTGATAATGTAAACCACCGTTTACTGATAAAACAATTATGGAATATAGGAATTTGTGACAAACAAGTCTTAGCTATTCTTTCAAAATCTCTGAAATCACCCATTCAAGGAGAAGGTATCCCGAGCAAAGGAACGATCCAAGGAGGTATCATTTCTCCACTATTATCTAATGTTGTTCTAAACGACTTAGACCATTGGGTCTCAAAGCAGTGGCATACCTTTGAAACAAAGTATCCCTATACTAAAGGTTACAATAAATTTCGTGCTCTAAGAGATACAAATCTAAAGCAAGGCTATATTGTCAGGTACGCAGATGACTTTAAAATCATGACTAATGATTATCCGACAGCATTAAAATGGTTCCACGCTGTCAAGCTTTACCTAAAAGACAGACTTAAATTAGATATTTCCAATGAGAAGTCTAAAATCGTCAATTTGCGTAAATGTAAGTCGGAATTTTTAGGATTCGCTATTTGCGTGAAACAAAAAGGGAAAAAATGGGTTTGTAATTCACGTATTTCTAACAAAAAAAAGGATCAGATTAAAGAAGAGATTAAACAAAGAATCAAAGATATTCAAAAGAGTCCTACAGCACAAAATGCTCTCCTGTTTAATGCTCTCGTGCTCGGTGTTCATAATTATTTCAGGTATGCCACTCATATTAATTTAGATTTGAATAGGATGAACTACGTTCTTTCATTCACTACTTACAACCGATTATCAAATTGTAGTACAAGATGTTACCCCAACAAAGCTTCCCCAACTTACAAAAAGTTTTACTCAACAACGATGAAAACGTATAAAGTAGCTGGAGTCTATTTGTACCCTCTTTGCGACGTATCTACAAAAACAATTTACGGATTTAATACGGAGGATACACCGTTTACTCCGTTTGGTCGTCAAAGATTGGAGCACAAAAGCCTACAGTCTCTTGTGTTCCAAGAATTAAGAAAATTGATGGAATCGAAAATACCGAATAGAACGGTTGAGTATTTAGATAGTAGAATATCTCGTTACTCAATGAAATCAGGCAAGTGTGAGATTACAAAACAATTTTTGCCAGCAAAAGCCGTTCACTGTCATCACTATTTGCCAAAAAGTCTTGGTGGAGACGACAAATTCGATAACTTGAGAATTATTCATAAGGATATCCATCTTCTGATCCATACAACAAATAAAATGATAATCGATCACTACGTGCATGAACTGAAACTGGTGCCAGAGCAAATAGCAAAAATCAACCTTTATCGAAAGATGTGTAATCTGCAAAACATTCAATAGAAAATAAATAGATGGAACGCCGTATGAGGTGAAAGTCTCACGTACGGTGTGGAGCGGGGGAAAAGATGGAGATTATATCAAATTCTTACCTATCGCTATAGATGTTAACGACGAAAGAAAGTGCGGTGATTTTGAATAAGCTCAAACAAATCGTGATGTTGGGTCGTCAATCTGGTTTCTTTCTGATTTTGGCTTGCCAAAGGCCGGATGCGAAATATTTAGGAGACGGAATCCGCGATCAATTCAACTTTCGCGTGGCTTTGGGTCGTATGAGTGAACTCGGATATTCCATGATGTTTGGGGAGGTCGAAAAAAACTTCTTTATGAAGCACATCAAAGGTCGAGGTTATGTGGATACAGGTGGCAGTGTGATTAGTGAGTTTTATACGCCACTTGTACCAAAAGGGTATGATTTCTTAGATTCAATTAGTAAATTAGAAAAGATGAATGATTGAGTGATCTTCAATACTGACTTTATACTTCAAGTAACGTATAATACTTTTATATAGTAGGAAGAAAGGGGATAATTAATATGGAAAGTAATGATTCTTATTTAGAGTATGCAAAAGCAAATAAGGATAAGTTTATTTCTTATATTATCAAAGGGAAATCCCCCGAAGTTGGACGAGACGCAGTTTTTATGGCAGGGAGTCCTGGAGCTGGAAAATCAGAGGTTGCCATTGGATTAGCTGAGAATTATGATAACCATGTGATTATTGATGCGGATTACTTTCGCACCCAGTTTCCTGATTATAATGGAAAAAAACTCTAGTCTCTTTCAAAAAGCATCTTCTTGGTTGGTAGAGCAGGCATTTAGATATGTCTTAGATCATGGCTATTCTTTTATTCTGGATGCAACTTTTGCAATATTAAGTGCTGAAAAAAATATCTCGCGGGCGTTGAAAAAACATTTTCGAGTGACGATTTTCTACGTTTATCAAGACCCTAAAATCGCTTGGAAATTTACACAAGAACGTGAAATTGCAGAGGGACGTCATGTGCCGAAAAAGGTATTTATTAACGCTTTTTTCAAATCAAGAGAGAACATTGCAAAAGTAAAGAGTAAACATCCAGATGTATTGCTTCATATCATAATAAAAGATTATACGAATAATATTTCCGAAGTTCATTATGCTGCGGACAATCTAGAATTATTTTTACCACTAGGGTATAGTAGGAAAGATTTGGAGGTTCAATTACATGACTGATAAAGAACAAGTAACGAAAATTGTAAAGAAATACAATAAGAGCATTGCGGATTTATCGGAAAATGCTACTGCAAAAGAGTTCAAAACGGTGATTAAATATGTAGCCGATCAGGCCAATGAAAAACAACGGAAATTAGTTGGATTAAATAAAAAATAGTAGGACAAATTAATAATGTATGAGCCAAGAGCAAAATGTTCTTGGCTTTTTTCTTTGCAATGAATGAGGTAATGTATGAGATTTTTAGATTTATTCGCCGGTATTGGTGGCTTTCGTTTAGGTATGGAACAGGCGAGCCATCATTGTATCGGTTTTTGTGAAATTGATAAATTTGCTAGACGTAGTTATAAAGCAATTCATGATACAAGTAAGGAGGTGGAAATGCATGACATCACAAGTGTATCAGATGAGTTTATTCAATCCCTCGGACCAGTGGACATCCTTTGCGGCGGATTTCCGTGCCAAGCTTTTTCAATTGCGGGAAAGCGGCAAAGATTTTCCGATACTCGAGGTACTTTATTCTTTGAAATCGCTCGGTTCACCACTCTTCTCCGACCTAAGCTTTTATTCCTTGAGAACGTCCGAGGATTGCTCAATCACGAAGGAGGGGCTACGTTCGAGACGATCCTCCGAACGCTGGATGGAT
>ERZ507477.266-NODE-266-length-4317-cov-4.18677_pt1 | contig 4317 bp, 7 predicted proteins | sample MGYA00512653_ERZ507477 | MGnify/ENA metagenome assembly ERZ507477
AACTTCTTCCTTCGTCATATAATCACCCCTTATTTTAAGATAGGGCAATTATTATAAACGAAGGAAGGCGAAATTTAAATATAGCCGTCAAAATTAGACGGTTATTTTCCCCTTAGAATGATTACTATAAAACGCTTTCGCGGTATCGAAGATCGCGCGTTTTTCGACATCGGACATCGCACGATAAAAACGAAGCAGATCGTTTTCATCATTTGAAAGTACGGGCGAAACGTCGGGAATTTTTACATTTCCGAGATCATCTTCGCGTCCGAGAAGGTAATCAGTAGAAACTTCAAATAACTCGGCAAATTTTATCAAACTTGGATAATCTGGAAGGCTGATATTGTTTTCCCAGCTTGAAATTGTGGTTTGTCTAATATTTAATTTATGGGCTAATTCAGTTTGAGTTAGCCCTTTTTCTTTTCGTAGTCTTGCAAAAATATTCATTTTATTTGATATTTTTTCCTTGACAAATGGTATTTTAAAGCGTTATAATTTAAAAAAATATCATTTTTTAAAAAATTTTATCATTACAAACGGTATTTTTTTATAAATAACATTTAAAATGGTATAAATGGGAGAAAACACAATGACGAAAAAGGAAATGAAGGCGATCACGCAAGTAAAACGAATACACGAACGCGATTACGATCGCGCCGTCGCGGAAAAAGACGAGCTGCATATAGCATTGGAAGAAGGGATTCTCGAAATTTTGGGGATCCTGTTTGTCTTTGAGGGAAATAAATGCCTCGGATTCGACAGTCGGCAAATCGAATACTATGCAGGCTTGAATACCAGCAAGGCGAGAAAATGATCACGGCGACGGGGAAGAAGTATAACCAGGCGATCCCGCAATACGGGTGGTTATATATTTTTCGGATAAAGGGCTACGACGTAATTTTTCGGTTTTTGAAAGAAAACGCAAACGGGCAATATGTAATGCAAGTTAACGGGGATCGGCAGCGCACGATGTCGCCAGCACGATTTTCGTATTTACATAGGTTTAATTTAATAGAAGCGCGCCCGCCGCGATTGGAGCCGACAGCCAGGGCGGAAGAGTGTGCGGACTATCAGAGCGAAGAGAGGGAAGAGCAAAGCGCGGAAGAGATCCGCGCGATGATCCGCCCGCTGCTTACGCTTACGCCAGGAAAGGAAAAGAGGATCGAGGAGTTAATCGGGGAAAGCGCTGCGGATCTGTATTGGGAGATCGAAGCGCTGCTCGATCTGGAAGAGCTGCACGGGAAAGACAAGCTCGCGCGGGTGTGCGTGTTTAGAAAATTTGCGAGGATCTCCTCGCTGATATAAAAGGGGGACCAGAATGAACGTGGACGAAATTAAAATCAGTTCGGCAGATTTAAGAGAATATCAAGCCGCTGCGATTATAGCGGCGGAGATCGCCATTTTAAAGGCAGAGATAGAACGAGCCGCGGCAACCGCTGCAAAACGGTTTGCGAAAATAGATTTTAAGGGCTACAAACAGCAAAGGGATAAAGCAGCAAGAAAATATCAAGAGATGTTCGTCTTGCAAAAAAAATTGCAAGACGAAATAAAAAAAGTAAAGGAGAAAGAAGAGAAATGAAAACGAAGAGCAAAAAAATTCTGTGGGCGGCGGTGTCGCTCCTGATCGTCGCACTGTTGGCGTGCACCGTGCTGTTGGTGCAGTACATCAACAAGCCGACGCAAGTCCCCGAAGCGTCAGCGCCTGCGGTAGACGAAAACGGCAACGAGCTGGACGGGGACACCGTTCACAAAATGCCGAAAGCAATGTTATTTACCCGTGCCGCCGAAGAGGGTGTAACCGTCAATGCGACGGTCAAACCGGAAACGGCGACAAATAAGCAAGTGGATTGGGCGGTTTCGTTCGTAAACCCCGAAAGCGAATGGGCGACGGGAAAGACCGTAACAGATTATGTTACGGTGACGCCGACCGCCGACGGCAGCACGACCGCAACGGTAAAATGCCTTGGCGAGTTTGGCGAACAAATCAAAGTTACCGCAACTTCGCGGGCAAACGAACTGGCTTCCGCGTCTATGACGGTTGATTACAAAAAGCGTATTACGAACACTATCGTAAAGTTTGACGGAAGAATATCGAGTGCCAGCGACTTTATTTTGGATTACAGTAGTTCAAGCGTGTTATCGGTTAAAGTTTCCAACACAGGCACGCGCCCGGAATATACGTACGAAAATTGGGGGCTTTATGATAATTCCGTAGAGTTTGAATACGGCGTGGGCACCGTCGAGGGCGACGAATTGGATTTGGTGTGCAAGTATGAATATTCCGCCTCGTTCAGAAGCGCGCTGACGTCGCAAGGCTTTACATTGAGTTCTTCGGCGACCTCTTCAACAAAAGAAATTGAGGCAGTAACTTACCGAGATATCATATTATCGGTATTGTCCGCGGATTCGCAGCTTGTGGATCAAGTGCAGGGAATAAAACCGAGCAATCCGAGCGTTCCTGGAATAACGACGGAAAAATGGAATAAATACGTCGCGGCGTTGCAAGCGAATACAGACGATTATGATTTTAAATTTATCATAAGCGAGAGAAGCGGCGGAAACGCAAAGGAATTTAAGGTGAAATTGTCCACCCCTGAGATTACGGCGGAATCCATTGAATTGGATAACAGCAATATAGTTTTCTAAGATTTATATTTGCGAAAATATAAAAATACGGCGGAGAGATCCGTCAAAGGAGGTAAGCGAAAATGGCGTTATGGAAAAAGATCCTAATCGGGATTATTGTCGTTATCCTTTTGGCAGGGATCGGCGTTGGAACGTATTTTATAATCGAAGCGACGAGGACGAATGACGGCGAATATCATAAAGAGCAGTATCTTGAAGAAGAGTATAAAGTGGGCGAAAAAATTGTATTCAAAACGGTATCGCAATCGGATAAGGCGTACACTTCGATGAAATACGCGATAGACAGCGGGGAAGAAACTACACTCACGGCAACGATGGGCGAAACGAAAAATAATCCCGATTTGAACAAGAAGCACGGCGATTATTATATCGACAGCGGTACGCAGACGATAGAAACAACGGACTTGCAGTCGGGAACGCACGTTCTGACAGTATACGTCTATCACGACACGACGCGCGTCATATTGTTTGAACACGTATTCAAAATTACGGACGCGGCATAAAGACACAGCGGCGGGGCGGGCGAGCCTGCCCCGCATAAACCCGCAGGGAGGGCGAGGAAATGAAAAAAATAATAGGCATTCTGGCGGTGCTTTTGGGTATCGTGATCGTCGTCGCCCTCGTCGGGTACATTCTGCAACGGCAGGGCTGCATATCGTTTGAATATTCCGTGAGCATTAACGGCGAAACTTACACCGACGGCGACACGGTAAAACTGAAACACGGCGAAAACACATTGAAAATAACGCAGCCGTTTTATGTTTCGGACGACATCACAATCGGGATTTATCGAAACGAAGATAAAGACTTTGACTTTACCTGTGGCGGGGAAATCCTCGGCTATGCGGGGCTTGACGAATTAACGGCGGCTTTCGATATAAAAGAAGTGAAAGACGAAACAATCTTAACGATCCCGAACGGGGAAAATATGCAAACCATATTGCAAAAGCTCTACCCAGGCACGGCGATCACGGTTTCGCCCGAAATAGATATTGCAAAAGACAGCTATTTTTATCTGAAAATAACCTTTGGGGAAAAAACAATGAAAATAAATCTGATGTTGGAATTAACTCCGACAGAGATCGTCCTCGATCCTCCGAACATAATATTTTAGATCATACCTCCTTAGTTTAAGCCTGCGGCGAAAGCCGCGGGCGCATACCGCGGGGAAACGTCATTGTGTGCGGGGTAAACGCCCCGCCCCCGCGCTCCTTAGCAATCAAGAGGGCAAACCTATGAAAAATAAAATCACGCGTTTAATATGTACTATGATCGCGGCGGTGCTGCTGATCGGGAGCGTGCCCGCAGTTGCCAGCGCGGAAAAGAAATATCCCTTCGATCAGATCCACGTCGAAAAAGATCTCGAAAGCATAGAAGGGTTTAACTTTATCAATTATCCATACGCTCCGACGGGTTTCCGCTCGCCGCAGATTTTCAATGTCGTGGAATGGGCGTATTCGTATCGCGCAAATATGCAGGACGATTACGCCCTTTATATATACTTTTACAACCCGCAAGCATTAAATATAGACGCAAATTCCAACCAAAATAAAATCATTCTTGCGGTAGATTATGACCGTTATCCTATCACGCAGGACAGCGCGCCGACTGCTTACGAAACGTTTGACCTCGCGTTTTGTTCGCGTAGATCGGAAGAGCGTCGTGTAGGGA
>ERZ507477.320-NODE-320-length-3248-cov-8.11024_pt1 | contig 3248 bp, 3 predicted proteins | sample MGYA00512653_ERZ507477 | MGnify/ENA metagenome assembly ERZ507477
CAGGACTTCATTGAGGTCTGGTCCGGGTCTGCGCCTTGTGCGGAGGCCAATGCATTCCTGAGCTCTAATACTCAGGACTTCATTGAGGTTCGATACGAGATTGGAGTCGCAATAATCCCTGATGGCGATTCCTGAGCTCTAATACTCAGGACTTCATTGAGGTCGGCCAGCAAGATATGAAACCTGATTCTACTGAAGGCATTCCTGAGCTCTAATACTCAGGACTTCATTGAGGTTGGTTTTCGAAGATGCTTCCGTATGCGGTGGTGGTTATTCCTGAGCTCTAATACTCAGGACTTCATTGAGGTACGACTTGCATTGCTTTTTGCGGTAGTGTTAGACCATTCCTGAGCTCTAATACTCAGGACTTCATTGAGGTGGCGGTAAATCATGGCTGTCTTTCGTCAAATAAATCCGCGTGTCGTCACCAGTTAATCTGAACACCATCGGCGTTCAAAATGGACACCGTCACCGGTAATCCGGATGGTTCCTCTCGTTTTCGGTTATCTCATCAGGGAGTGGCTGTTGCGGTACGACTCGCCACGGAACCTGACGATCCTGCCGTGGTGCACGATACGGTCGATGACCGCGGCGGCCATGTCGCCGTCGCCGAAAACCTCGCCCCACCGCCCGAACTCCAGGTTCGTGGTGAACACCACGCTCCGTTTCTCGTAGGAATCCGCGACGACCTGGAACAGGAGCCTGGCCCCGTCGATGTCGATGGGCAGGTAGCCCAGCTCGTCGATGACCAGCAGCCTGGCACGGCCTATCGCGCGCAGTTCCGCGTCGAGCCGGTTCTCGTCCCTCGCGCGCCGCAGCCGCATCACCAGCGACGACGCGGTGAAGAACCTCACCGGCATGCCCCTCTCGCACGCCAGCATGCCAACGGCGATCGCCATGTGCGTCTTGCCGCATCCCACGTCGCCGTAGAGCACGAGATCCTCGGCCCGGTCCACGAAACCGAGGTCCATGAGCTGCTCCCGTCCCCAGTCGGCGGGGAACGACGCCATGCCCCAGTCGTATCCGTCGAAGCCCTTGACGCACGGGAAGCCCGCGTTCCTGATCAGCCGGGCGCGTCTGGACTGAGTCCGGCTGGCGTTCTCGGCCCTGAACAGGTCGGCCAGCACGCCGAGCTGGCCGGGCGTGGCGTCCGCGACCACGGAACGCAGCACGCTCCTGGTCAGCGGCAGCCCGCATGCGAGCCCCATGACCTCGTCCGGGGTGGATTTGCTTACCGTCCGTCCGCCCCTGCGGCCGCCCTCCACGGTTTCCGTCGCCTCACTCACCGTCGTCCTCCCTCATGAACCTGCTGTACGCGTCGAGCCTGGCCCTCGATTCGGGGCCGTCGCCCTGAGCGATCCGTCTGGCTGTCTGGTCGATCGCGGCCCTGTCGGGCCTCCTGCCCGCGGCGACGATCTCGGCGACGGCCATGGCGGCCGCGTGGAAACCGCTCGCCACGGCGGCGCGGCGGATGTCGTCGACCAGCGGTCCGCGTTCGCGCGGCTCCATCCGGTCGAGCAGCATGCGCGTCTCCTCCGGGAAATCGGAGCGTATGGGACTCTCGCCCCACGAACGCGGCTTGCGCGCGATGATGGCGAGCAGAGAGAGCGGGTCCATCGCGGTGTCCGGACTGTGCCCCCACCTGCGTTCCAGCGTGACGATCGGCTCGCCGTCCATGGAACGCAGCTCGACCCGCAGGGCCCGCACGCCGGCCATGAGACGCATGGAATGCCATTTCGGGCCCGCGAGGTAGCGGTTCGAGTCGATCGTGACGGTTCCGGTCCTGTCGGTCTTCACGTCGCGCCAGTCGCACGCGTCGAACATGGACGGGGGAAGCGGGAGCATGTGGTCGAGGTCCGTCCCGAACAGGTCCCGGATCGGCACGTCCTCGCGGTAGTGGTCGGCATGCGCGATCTCGTCGCAGCGTTCCAGCCACGCGTCGGTGAGCCGGTCCCATCCCTCCGCGGACGGCGTCGGCACCATCAGGTTGCGGCGCAGGAAGCCGACCGCGTTCTCCGTGCTGCCCTTCTCGTGCCCGGAGCACGGGTTGCAGAACCTCGTCTCGAAGCCGTAATGCGCGCAGAACAGCGAGAACAGCCTCGTCTGGGTGACGGTCCCGTCGGCCCTGCGGCGGCCGACCCCGGTGGCGTTGTCGAACACCAGCACGCGGGGGACCATCCCGACGTGGGAGAACACCAGGTTCAGGCCATGGCACACGCATTCCGCGGTCTCGCCGGGCAGCGCGGCCACGTACCGCATGTTCGAGTACGGGAACGAGACCACGAGGAAATGCACGGTCCGTTCCACGCCCGCGACCACGGCCAGGGCCTGTCCGAAATCGACCTGCGCGCTGCCCGGCGCCCATTCCAGCTCGCTGAATCCCTCGGCCTCGTCCCGGTGGCGTTGCCGCCATCGCTTGACCCAACGTTGCACCGACGAATAACTGCCTTCGAAGCCGCATTCCTCCACAAGCCGTTCGTGCACGCGCCGGGCGGTATGCCGCTGCTTGCGCGGCATGCGCCGGTCCGCCTCGAGCCATTCGTCGGCCTTGCGCGCGTACCTGCCCACGACCAGCGACCGGCTTCCCTCCCTCCCCGCCGCGGGAACCGGGGAATAGTCGCGGGAAGCGTATTTGACCACGGTCGTCCGCGAGACCCCCAGTTCCCTTGCTATCTGGGCATGCGTCAGGCCTTTCGTCTCGAGCTGCCTGATACTCTGTTGAACACGCACCGGTGTCGTCATTCCTTTCCTCCCGAGGACCATGTGTTGGTTGTTAGCACTCGGGAATCTATCAGGAACCGTACGGCACCGGCGCTTCTCTTCCGCCGATGCCGTTTCCAGCCGCCGACCGTGTCCGATATGAACGCTCACACCGTTCAGATTTGGTGGTGACGCCGTACACGTTTATTTGACCATAAACATGGGCGTCGGGTGGTTCATTGGCGGATGGCTGCTGATGGTGATGGTGGCGGGCTTCGGGATGGCCGTATCCTTCAGAAACGCCAGGCGTGGCAGGGCCTCCCGGAAGTGAACCGGTTGGGCCGGCCCAGATCGGGGCCCTGACCCCGGCCTGGCCAACCTGAAGGCGTGTGGACCTCCAAGCACCAACGGATCCGCATCAAGGCTTTGGCCGTGGAACGAACCATCCTCCCGTGGTCGTTGAAGAAAATTAGAAAATGGTAATTGCACAAGCGTATTCAATACTCGTTAGAGGTCCTCCTCCAGGTATGAGGTTGTGGATTTTTTTT
>ERZ507477.329-NODE-329-length-3164-cov-58.6713_pt1 | contig 3164 bp, 5 predicted proteins | sample MGYA00512653_ERZ507477 | MGnify/ENA metagenome assembly ERZ507477
GGGGGGTCGTAGTACGGAAGCGAAATTCGCTTCCTCGCCCCCCCGATTCGTCCAAATTACAGAAATTTTTAGCAAAATTTCTTCCAGCGCTACCGCTCGGAAAAAAACAAAACCTTGCCCTTTGAAAAGGTCAAATCCAAACTTTCGCTAACGCTAGGTTGCCAAAAAATGGACGTGTCCATTTTTTAGCAAAAATGAGCTTCTGGGTTTCCGTTACGTCGTCAACTCCTTAAAGCCTCAAAGAGGGGCTAAAAACGCACAGCATGCGTTCTAAGCCCCTCTAATTCGATTTACCGTTGACAACACTTATCTCGCTTTCTTCGCCTAATACTCCAAATGACGCCCTTGTTGTCGCAAATACTCCTTATAGCGCCTCTGTTTGTCTTTTTCCAACTCTTTTTCTTTAGATCCAAACATCTTATCGAGCGCTTCTTTATCAAATCTTCCACCAAGCTTCGCCCCTCGAACCTTCCTATTCGCCTCTAAATGCTCGTATGTGACGTTTTTTCCTCTAAACGATACATTTATACCCCTTTCCATCATAAACGCCTTAAACGAGCTCTCAGAGCGTTCTAGCTCTATTGTTGTTCTATACAGCTCAACTTTCTCACGTATATCCACTTTCCACGAGTCTCGTCCATCTTGCGCTATTTCAGATTCTGCTTGGGTATATCTTATTTCTGCTTTTTTCTCAGGCACAGAGAGACCGAACGCTCTAGCAATTTCATCATTTTTTGTTTTCACTAACTCACGTTGTGCTTTGTTTGACTGATATTTTTTCCCCGTTTCAAAACTCACTGCATTTATCACGATATGGTTATGAATATGCTCCTTGTCTGTATGCGTATAAACCGCTACCTCAAATTCTGGCGCTACTTTTCTCGCCAACTCAACCCCCAACTCATTGATTGTTACAGCGCCCAAACCTTTACTTTCTTCTGGAGAAAACGATTGAATGATTGTATGTGCTTGGATTCCCGAATCCTTTCCAAAACTCGAACGAGTGAACTTCATTTCAGACTTAGCAAACTCAACATTCACATTCCAACCACCTTTCACTGTTGCACGTTTCTCCGCATAATTTATCGCTCTTGACGCTTGTTTTGTATTTCCGAGTTTAGTAGTCGCCATATTTCACCCAGCCCTTTCAACACACGTTGCACTTCCGCATTTAGTTCTTCATTGTCACTCGAAGTTCCGCTATTCAAACGACGTGCAATTTGATTCGCATTGTTCCCTAACACCTTTAAATTTCTGCTGATCTCCAGTGCGATTTCTTGCTCGACTACTGGTCGAACAAGTTTCGCACCCTGTGCCTTTTTCTTCACGAATGCAGGCACGCTCATATTCAAATTTTTCGCTGATTGCTGCAATTTTTCATATTCGGCTTCGTTCACTCTGAAGCTAATTTGCTTATTCGCCACTCGTCGAACTTTCGGTTTTTTTACCGAAAATTCTTTCTCGTTGTGGCTAGCCATTCCTTCTTCGTATACTCGCATAAAGTCCCACTCCTTCTTTTGCCACGTGGCTAGCCACGCACCAAGGTTCGATTTAAAATTGTTTGTTTTTCACTCACAATTTTAAATCGAACGAAGGAGTTTGGCAAGCGTCGTATTTGCTAGCCACTTCCTTCGGAAGTGGCGCAAACACCGCATGCAAGGTGGGAGCTTCACTCCCCCTTGACCCCCTCAAAATCCACGCGCCACAATACAAAAAAAGGCTAGCTCATGCTAGCCAATTTTTGTAAAGTTTTGCGATTTACCAAAATCAAAAAAGCCGGCACCCTGTGCCGACACCTTTTTGATTTTTTCGCAAGTGTATAAACACTTGCTATGCTTCCGAGCGGCATTCATCACCCACCTATAGAGGATGGGCGACTTCTGCCTGAATTACGTTAAATAATGCTTAATTCCATTTTCAAAATAAATTACGTTCCTAGGGTCTACGTCAATCATCTTCATCCTCCTTTATCTCCCCAGTTTCTAAATCAATATCTAATTCAATTTCTCGAATACCATTTTTGCGTGCTTGATATGCTCCATCAAAATAAATTCTCATCAAACCTGTTTTAGACGCAATAACCTTGTTGACTACTCTCATGCTAATTAAGCCATACGCAGCCCCATATTTCCTCACGAATTTACCTAACTCTAAAATATTAGCTATTTGATATTTCTCAACAATTTCACAGATCACTTCAAAAAGTTCATCTTTTTCTTCAACATCAAGCGTGTTATAACGATCAATATCAAAATTGTTAAATAGTTTTATATCAGAACTTTTGTATTTGTGTTTATTTTTGGCAATAGCATCTTTTGATTCATGCGTTAAATACAAGTACGTATTTTGAATACTTGTAGTTATAATCTGAACTTTATTAACACTTTTGCTTCCCAAAGCTCGTTTAATTTTCAATCGAACACTTTCAGTAGTCACAGGATTTCCTGCTACATAAATTACATGATAATGTGGTTTTTTATAATGCTTACCATTCCTAACGACATCATCACTCGTCCATTTTGCTTTATTTGTTTTTTCGTCCATATCATGCAAAGGACTAATCGCAATAGGTACGCCTATTAATTCCAATTTTTCTTCCCAATCATCAGGAATACTTTCTGGATATAGTAAAAAAGTGAAGTATCTAGCCTTTTCTTTGCTCATTTGCTATAATCACCTCGACAGAAAACCGATAGCGAAAACTCGTTTCCTTTCAAAAAAACGCGAGTTTTCGCTTATTTTTTTTGTTCTGTTTCCTTTCTCGCAGATTCTTCTACAACATCACTCATATATCTTCTTAAATCATAAGTCACGATTTTTCCTTGTTCTAATAAAGCTTGTTTATAATCAGCATATAACTTTTTAGGAATACGTATAGTCACACTTTGCATTTCTTTTTTTTCTTCCATCACCAGACACCCTTCCTATATATAATTCTATATAATTATAATAAAATCTATATACATAGTCAAGCATTACAAAGAATTACATTTTTATCAACAAAACAGTAATTTTGTTGGCGTTTGTTGATTTTTTTTTAATTGCTGTAACCCTTGCGAGAGTAAGGCTTAAATAGGTTTTTTTCTAAATTTGGCACTCGGCACTTTATGGGGGGTCGTAGTACGGAAGCGAAATTCGCTTCCTCGCCCCCCCGATTCGTCCAA
>ERZ507477.339-NODE-339-length-3034-cov-170.477_pt1 | contig 3034 bp, 1 predicted proteins | sample MGYA00512653_ERZ507477 | MGnify/ENA metagenome assembly ERZ507477
CTTCGGCGTTGTAAGGTTAAGCCTCACGGTTCATTAGTACCGGTTAGCTCAACGCATCGCTGCGCTTACACACCCGGCCTATCAACGTCGTCGTCTTCAACGTTCCTTCAGGAGACTTAAAGTCTCAGGGAGAACTCATCTCGGGGCAAGTTTCGTGCTTAGATGCTTTCAGCACTTATCTCTTCCGCATTTAGCTACCGGGCAGTGCCATTGGCATGACAACCCGAACACCAGTGATGCGTCCACTCCGGTCCTCTCGTACTAGGAGCAGCCCCCCTCAGTTCTCCAGCGCCCACGGCAGATAGGGACCGAACTGTCTCACGACGTTCTGAACCCAGCTCGCGTACCACTTTAATGGGCGAACAGCCCAACCCTTGGGACCTACTTCAGCCCCAGGATGTGATGAGCCGACATCGAGGTGCCAAACACCGCCGTCGATATGAACTCTTGGGCGGTATCAGCCTGTTATCCCCGGAGTACCTTTTATCCGTTGAGCGATGGCCCTTCCATTCAGAACCACCGGATCACTATGACCTGCTTTCGCACCTGCTCGCGCCGTCACGCTCGCAGTCAAGCTAGCTTATGCCATTGCACTAACCTCCTGATGTCCGACCAGGATTAGCTAACCTTCGTGCTCCTCCGTTACGCTTTGGGAGGAGACCGCCCCAGTCAAACTACCCACCAGACACTGTCCGCAACCCCGGTCAGGGGCCAACGTTAGAACATCAAACATTAAAGGGTGGTATTTCAAGGTTGGCTCCACGCAGACTGGCGTCCACGCTTCAAAGCCTCCCACCTATCCTACACATCAAGGCTCAATGTTCAGTGTCAAGCTATAGTAAAGGTTCACGGGGTCTTTCCGTCTTGCCGCGGGTACACTGCATCTTCACAGCGAGTTCAATTTCACTGAGTCTCGGGTGGAGACAGCCTGGCCATCATTACGCCATTCGTGCAGGTCGGAACTTACCCGACAAGGAATTTCGCTACCTTAGGACCGTTATAGTTACGGCCGCCGTTTACCGGGGCTTCGATCAAGAGCTTCTCCTTACGGATAACCCCATCAATTAACCTTCCGGCACCGGGCAGGCGTCACACCGTATACGTCCACTTTCGTGTTTGCACAGTGCTGTGTTTTTAATAAACAGTTGCAGCCAGCTGGTATCTTCGACTGGTCTCAGCTCCATCCGCAGGGACTTCACCTACACACCAGCGTGCCTTCTCCCGAAGTTACGGCACCATTTTGCCTAGTTCCTTCACCCGAGTTCTCTCAAGCGCCTTGGTATTCTCTACCTGACCACCTGTGTCGGTTTGGGGTACGATTTGATGTTACCTGATGCTTAGAGGCTTTTCCTGGAAGCAGGGCATTTGTTACTTCAGCACCGTAGTGCCTCGTCATCACACCTCAGCCTTGATTATCCGGATTTGCCTGGACAACCAGCCTACATGCTTAAACCGGGACAACCGTCGCCCGGCTAACATAGCCTTCTCCGTCCCCCCTTCGCAGTAACACCAAGTACAGGAATATTAACCTGTTTCCCATCGACTACGCCTTTCGGCCTCGCCTTAGGGGTCGACTCACCCTGCCCCGATTAACGTTGGACAGGAACCCTTGGTCTTCCGGCGAGCGGGCTTTTCACCCGCTTTATCGTTACTTATGTCAGCATTCGCACTTCTGATACCTCCAGCATGCCTCACAGCACACCTTCGCAGGCTTACAGAACGCTCCCCTACCCAACAACACATAGTGTCGCTGCCGCAGCTTCGGTGCATGGTTTAGCCCCGTTACATCTTCCGCGCAGGCCGACTCGACCAGTGAGCTATTACGCTTTCTTTAAATGATGGCTGCTTCTAAGCCAACATCCTGGCTGTCTGTGCCTTCCCACATCGTTTCCCACTTAACCATGACTTTGGGACCTTAGCTGGCGGTCTGGGTTGTTTCCCTCTTCACGACGGACGTTAGCACCCGCCGTGTGTCTCCCGTGATAACATTCTTCGGTATTCGTAGTTTGCATCGGGTTGGTAAGTCGGGATGACCCCCTAGCCGAAACAGTGCTCTACCCCCGAAGATGAATTCACGAGGCGCTACCTAAATAGCTTTCGGGGAGAACCAGCTATCTCCCGGTTTGATTGGCCTTTCACCCCCAGCCACAAGTCATCCGCTAATTTTTCAACATTAGTCGGTTCGGTCCTCCAGTTAGTGTTACCCAACCTTCAACCTGCCCATGGCTAGATCACCGGGTTTCGGGTCTATACCCTGCAACTTAACGCCCAGTTAAGACTCGGTTTCCCTGCGGCTCCCCTATACGGTTAACCTTGCTACAGAATATAAGTCGCTGACCCATTATACAAAAGGTACGCAGTCACCCAACTAGTGGGCTCCTACTGCTTGTACGTACACGGTTTCAGGTTCTTTTTCACTCCCCTCGCCGGGGTTCTTTTCGCCTTTCCCTCACGGTACTGGTTCACTATCGGTCAGTCAGGAGTATTTAGCCTTGGAGGATGGTCCCCCCATATTCAGACAGGATACCACGTGTCCCGCCCTACTCTTCGAGTTCACAACCTGTGCATTTTGGTGTACGGGACTATCACCCTGTACCGTCGGACTTTCCAGACCGTTCCACTAACACACAAGCTGATTCAGACTCTGGGCTGCTCCCCGTTCGCTCGCCGCTACTGGGGGAATCTCGGTTGATTTCTTTTCCTCGGGGTACTTAGATGTTTCAGTTCCCCCGGTTCGCCTCGTTAACCTATGTATTCAGTTAACGATAGTGCAACGAATTGCACTGGGTTTCCCCATTCGGACATCGCCGGTTATAACGGTTCATATCACCTTACCGACGCTTTTCGCAGATTAGCACGTCCTTCATCGCCTCTGACTGCCAGGGCATCCACCGTGTACGCTTAGTCGCTTAACCTCACAACCCGAAGATGTTTCGTAAAACATCATCGTGTCGCGAAAATTTGAGAGACTCGAACACACATTAACTGTGTGTCGTTTCAATTTTCAGCTTGATCCAGATTTTTAAAGAGCAAA
>ERZ507477.359-NODE-359-length-2792-cov-20.2397_pt1 | contig 2792 bp, 4 predicted proteins | sample MGYA00512653_ERZ507477 | MGnify/ENA metagenome assembly ERZ507477
TTGGTGATTCTGAACTTTTGCTTTGCCACGGAATGGTCTGTGTTGTCGGGAGGATGCGTGATCTGATCCTTCAACTCAGCAAAAGTTCGATTTATTCAACAAAGCCTCCTTCTGGTAACACTCTGGCTTCCTGTCAAACCAGCCGTGATCAATCTGGCAGTAGAGTTTGCTGCACTGGTGAATTTTATTGCATCAGTCACTCTCTATACCGTTGCAAATTTAAGGGAGAAGCGGAGAGTAAAAAAACAAAGAAAAGAAGAAAAAGCAGCTAAAAAAGGATAATCCATAATATCACCTATCATTTTCCTTCCTGAGACGCACCAGGACCAATTCGGGCACAGGGTAATGCACTTTCCCTGAGTCCTTCCTTATGCACGCGTAGAGAAGGATTTAGCACTCCTGATGACGATTTTCGCGATTACCTGTTTGGTTTCGAAATTATTCAGAAGTCGGGCGCAATAATAGCCTTTGTTTTTAATATTTCATCCGGAGGTTTAATGAATAATAAAAGAACGATTACCACGCGAGAGCAGATTAAAATTAATGGAGAAATTCGTGAGAGAACAGCAACCCATATTGTTACAGGTGCTCATGGGTACGAAACCCTTTGCATAAGTGGTTATATTGTTGACACAAACGAGATGGGTGAGGTTATCCATAACAGCGAAAAATTAGCGGAAGATTTGTTACCTGTTACTTGTCCTACATGCAGGGTCATTTGGTATCACACGCATGAATTTACACTCGATGATTTTGACAGTCTTTAAGGTAAAGGGGATTTTGTTGTGACAGATTTGAAAGAACTGAATATCTGAAAAGTAAGTGACCAGCGCTCAGTAACATGTTGCTGAGTGCTGGTGTTTCTCTTAGTAAAATCTATATATCGTCCAGATGATTACGCATAAAGCTTACCATGGCTTTTTCACTGGCAAGATATCCACGGATATAACGGAAGACCATCTTTGGATCAGACCAGTTCCCCATCTCGGTAATCTTTTCCAGGGAGTACCCGGCCTTAAACAGCTCTATGGCTCCCCCCACACGCACACTGTGTCCTGTCCATGTCCGGTACCGCCCGGACTGTCGGTTACTGTCGCCGACCTTCCCGGCAATCCCCCAGAGGCGTGCAAATGCCTGGTTCAGTGAATTAGAGGACAGCATACCAACATCTTCCCGTGATACCTTTGATTCATTCTGTAGCTGCGTCAGTAACCCCTGACTGAATCCTGCTTTGACCAGCATCCTGTCTATGGATTTACCCCGTGATAGCTTACTGCTGGTGGGTGGGAAATATCGGTTTGTATGGATGTTCACAGGCTGAAAAAGAAAACGGTGCCCGAAGGTTTCAGTATCGGTGTATTCCACCGTCTCAATCAACCGTCTGACATGCTGACTGCATTGTGGTGAGAGCTGAAATGCCAGGTTACTTGAGAGGCTTGTCTTGGTCCGCATGACGTCCAGAAGGTAACAGGACGTGTCATTTTGCCATTTCAGGTCGCCGGTTTTAATCCTTCGAATTTCCACGTTACGCAGCAGGGTTTCAAACCCAACCCATATCATTGCAAGGTCGCGTATGTCTCTCAGGTCGTCGCTTTTATGCAGTGACCGGCGAAGAATATTGAGATCGGATATAAGAAATGGAAGGGCCTGACCGGTGACGATTTTTTTCTCATTCTCCCCCGCCCGCCATACCTGAACCAGTGCTTTGATCAGAACGTTGCGGAAGTCTGGAAAACCCAGGCTGCTGTTTACGCTTGAAAGGCATGCAATAAAATGAGAAATGGTCGCCATTTTAACGGATCCATTCAGCCCATTAATATAGCGCTCGACATCAACTGCTGTAACGGGGAAGGGGGGCAGACCGTGCCTGGCGCACCATGCAGACCAGACACTTGTGACTCTTAACTGACTTCTTGCCGTATTGTAACGGCGAAACCGTAACAGCTTGAGTGCTTCAAGAGCGCTCATGTCATCGGTTCGTGCAATCGCAACCAGCTTAGTTTTATCTGTCATGGGAAGATCTCATGTCTTATCAATGGCACTGTTTTTATAACCAGTATAGTAACATTGTTTTTTTTCAAATCTAGGGAGAATGGGAAATTAATCAAGATGATTCTCTTGCCTGTCTGTGGTACTTCGTTTAATGTTATTCGATAATAGCCATTGTTTTTGGACATGCCCCGGAGCGTTGTTGTTGAAAAGCCTAAATGTGCACAGTAGCCTGAGAGAAACCTATCTCCTGAAGTTCAGGAAGTGCAGCACGGCAGAAACTCTCGATAAAGTTTTTGAACGTATCCTGGATAAATTAAATGATGAAGGAGGGGATATAAATAAGATAACCAGCTTGAATGGAGCGTATGATCACCGCAGAGCTGAGATCTACATGAAAAAAATCTATGACAAAATACCTGCCTCTGTGTGGCATCTCATCCCCGATGAGATCTGAATAATGTAAATAAGGCACTGTTATTCCATGTTTGATAGAAGCGAATAATGTAGAATCCTTTATTCGTTTTTAACGAGGAATATTCATGCGACGTAATTCACAAAAATGGATACCATTTGGATTCGATACGGTTTCAAATAAAATTGTTGATATCGACAGCGTTGAGAATGGCCTTTCATGCAACTGTGTCTGTCTCATTTATGGAACATCCTTGATTGCAAAACAAGGTAAAAACCAAAAATGGCATTTTAGCCACAGCACAGAAGTAAAAGGGGTTTGTAGTGAGCTCACGGCCTTGTTGAATAAATCGAACTTTTGCTGAGTTGAAGGATCAGATCACGCATCC
>ERZ507477.412-NODE-412-length-2516-cov-25.6436_pt1 | contig 2516 bp, 2 predicted proteins | sample MGYA00512653_ERZ507477 | MGnify/ENA metagenome assembly ERZ507477
ACAAAATGACGAAAGCAGGTATGCCTGAAAGCGTGCGTATTGCCTGAAAACACAACCCGCTACGGGGGAGACTTACCCGAAATCTGATTTATTCAACAAAGCCGCGCAGCAGTTACAGAATGCTCTGCAGAGAGTGTCTGACCTTATAGAGGCGGCACACCAGTCCCTGAGCCAAGAAGTAGACTATTTCGGAAACTGGCGTAGTGAGGAAAACCGGGAAATTATTGCTTCGGCGCTGAACATATCAACAGACAGCGATGTATCTCGATGACCGGGCTCGTTACCTTGGGACCGCAACCAGGAACTGCAGCGCAGCTGCCGGTGGCTATCGACTACCCTGCCGCCCTCGCCTTGCGCCAGATGGCGCTCGTGCAGGATGAACTCCCGAAATACCTGCTGGCGCCGGAAGTCAGCGCCCTGCTCCATTACGTGCCGGATCTTCACCGCAAGATGCTGCTGGCAACGCTGTGGAACACCGGCGCGCGCATTAATGAAGCGCTCGCGCTGACCCGGGGGGATTTTTCGCTGGCGCCGCCGTATCCGTTTGTGCAACTGGCCACGCTCAAACAACGTGCGGAGAAAGCGGCGAGAACGGCCGGGAGAGCGCCCGCCGGCAATCAAGCCCATCGTCTGGTTCCGCTCTCCGATCACCAGTACGTCAGCCAGCTGCAGATGATGGTGGCCACGCTGAAAATACCTTTGGAAAGACGAAACAAACGAACCGGCAGAACCGAAAAAGCGCGCATCTGGCAGATCACCGATCGGACCGTGCGCACCTGGCTTGCTGAGGCGGTCGAAGCCGCGGCCGCCGACGGTGTGACATTCTCAGTACCGGTGACACCGCACACGTTCAGGCACAGTTACGCCATGCATATGTTGTATGCCGGTATACCGCTGAAGGTGCTGCAGAGTCTCATGGGACACAAGTCGATAAGTTCGACGGAAGTCTATACGAAAGTGTTTGCGCTCGATGTAGCGGCACGCCACCGTGTTCAGTTCCAGATGCCGGGGACCGAGGCGGTGGCGATGCTGAAAGAACGGATTTAACGGCTACAGGCTGACGCGCAGCAGGCTTGTCCAACCCCTTGTCTGTCCAGAAGCGAGTTCTGAACAGACAAGGGGTTCAGAATGAAATGCCGGGTAGGTACTTTGCCTCATCCGGGCAGTAAACGCGTTCTCAGGAGGGATGAATCAGTGGCGTATCTGCGCCAGGTCTTCTTCCGTCAGACCGGTCATTTTCATGACGGTACTGCGGTCAATACCGCTGCTGAGCATGGTACGGGCAACTTCGAGCTTGCCTTCATTGCGGCCTTTTTCGATACCACGTTGTTCACCGAGCTGAATCCCCTTCTCGATGCCCTTCTGTTCAAGCTGTTGAGCGATGGTCATAAGTGCGTCCCCGTGTTGCGGCACACGCAGTGCCAGTTCGCGTACAAAGGCTTCGGCGTCGGCTGTTTCGCCTGCCTGCACGATATAGTGTACCAGCGATATGACCTGTGATGAAGACAGATATCCGGCCAGCAAAATGGGCGCCAGGCGGTCAACCAGTTCTGCCAGGTCACGCTGGTGAATATGTTTCTGCAGTAATGTCAGAGCGGCCATACTGCGGTGGTCGGCGATTTCATCATCCGGAATGACCGTAACGTCGACCAGCGGGAAAGCATTGCTGTAGAGACTTCCTGCCAGCGTGGGGTCGTCAAACTCATCCAGCCAGCGGGTGGAGTACGGATACGGGCTGCGCTTACCCGTATAGAACAGCACCGGTATCACCAGGGGCAGTTTTTTATGCCCTGCCTCCAGGTGGCGCTGCATGGCGGCCACGGCATAGCGTATCAGGCGAAAAGCCATATGTTTGTCGGGCGACGACTGGTGCTCAATAAGCACGTGAACGTAGCCGTCGCCGCCGGCGGTTTTCAGACTATAGAGAACGTCGCTGAAATACTGGCGGAGGTCATCCTCAACAAACGAGCCGGATTCCAGCTTCAGCGTCGTGAGGTCACAGATGGCACGCAGTTCTGCCGGGAGGTGCAACTCCATAAAATCCCGGGCTATTTCCGGCTGCGTCAGGAACTGCCTGAATGTCGCATCGTGGGGTGTGGGCGTGGTGGTTTTCTTTTTCATCGGTCCATGCTCTGAAAATAACGTTGTCATAATATCACAGGCAAAAAATGCTAACATTCGCGTGGAGGGGACTTTCTGTTTCTTCCGGGGGGCAGTGCCGGGGTGGTTCTGTCCCCCTATCCTCTTCCCTGGCATACCATTCACATTAAAGTTACAGACGTCTCTGAAGACATTTAAGTGGTCTTGCCGTTTATGGCCTCACATATCTGGTCACATCATTCCGGAAACGGAGGAAGCTCCCGGTATCGTTGACGTATACCCTAAAGTGATATGCTAGCGAGCGGTCTAAATAGCTGCGCGGAATAGTAGATCACTGAAAGGGAACTCAGCCCGGATTGTTCGATCTGATCAATCGCCAAACCAACCAAAACCACCAACCGGACTGAGCGATGCCG
>ERZ507477.450-NODE-450-length-2344-cov-3.33901_pt1 | contig 2344 bp, 3 predicted proteins | sample MGYA00512653_ERZ507477 | MGnify/ENA metagenome assembly ERZ507477
TCAGACGTGTGCTCTTCCGATCTTAGCTCGACGGCTACGGATGGGTGTCGTTCTATCCCACACCGAAGGAGACGAAGGTTCCCGACGAAAACCAGAATCTCACTCCGCCGAACCCGCAGACGCTGGTACGCCAGCCTCCGGTGCCGCTTACCGACCCGCTTCGTGACGACAATCAGGCCAAGGGCAAATCATCGATCGGCGGCAGCGAGGCCGACGAATCCCCTACCAACCTGTTCTGGCAACGTTTCGAGCGCATCGCCAAAAAGGTGGCCATCTATGGAAGCCCGCTCTGGGCGCTACTCACCATCTGTGCGCTGCTGCTCGGCATCAAAGCGATCGCCTTGGCACGGGCCCGCAGACATGGCGACGCACGTCAGCGCGTAGCCGCGGGATGGCAATCCGTCGCCGCCCTAGCCAGGCAAAGCGGACTCGATGTCGACGGCACCCGTCGCGATCAGGCGCAGGCCATCGGCCGACAGCTTAACGTCGATGCCGTCTCACTGCTCGCATTGGGCAAGGAAGCCGATTACGCGGCATTTTCGGGCGATACGGTGCAGGAAGAGCATGTGCAACGGTATTGGCGGAACATCGATGTGGTGCGCCGGTCCATACTCGGATCCCTGCCTCCTGCACGGAGGTGGAGAGCCAGGCTGTCGCTCGCGGACGTATTCCACATCCGACGGCACGGGAAAGGGCGGAGTTCATGAACGCAAACCGTATCGTGACCGGCCTGAACAGCGATATCGGACTGCGTCGCGCCAGCAATCAGGACAATGCCTTGGCCGGGCATGGCATATTCGTCGTATGCGATGGCATGGGCGGCGGCATGGGCGGCGAGCGGGCAAGCGAGGCAGTGGTGCGCCATTGTGCGCAGCTTGGCACCAAGGCCGCGCGCAACCGGCATGATATCGAAGAGACGCTGAATGCCGCGCAACGTGAGGTGCTGGCATTGGGCGAATCGTTGGGCGGCATCGCCGGCACCACGATTTCCGGTGTGATCATGCCTGCCGATATCGATAGCATGACGGCCCATGCAGCCGATGCCAACAGTACCGCCGACGGCAACGATTCCTGCTATATCGTCAACATCGGCGATTCACGCACCTACCATATGTGCGCTACCGAAGACGGCGGTTGGGATGCGAGCACGTTTACCCGCATCACCCGCGATCATTCGGAGCGCCAGAACGCCATCGACTCCGGGGAGATGCTGCCCGAGGAGGCGTTGCGAAACATCCCGCGCAACATCATCACGCAGTGCATCGGAGCGCCGAACGGCATCGCACCCGATTACTACGCGGCGGATGCCTTCGGACGTTTCATCATCTGCTCGGACGGCCTGCATGCCGAAGTGGACAAGGAACGTTTCGCCGCCATCGCGGCCGCTGACAACGATCCTCAGACCACCGCCGACGCATTGGTCAAAGCGGCGCTGCGGGCCGGTGGCAACGACAACGTGACCGTGGTGGTAGTCGACATGATCACACCCTCGCCCATCGGGCGAAAGTGGACGGTCAGCAAACTCGCCGAGCATGAAGACATCGGCGATCTACAAGACGGCACATTACAAACATTACGAACCATTGATGTAAGGAGATCATGATGGTTGATTACGATACCGCGGTCGCGGCGGTGCAGGATCCGAACGCCGATCCCGCATTCCTGGCGAAGATCGCCTATGAGAACCCGGAATTCGGGGCGAATGTCGCAGCGCATCAGCGCGCATACCCCGGGTTGATTCGCTGGCTGGCCCAGTTCGGCGACGACCGTGCACGCCAGATTGTGATCCAGCGCGGCTATGCCGTACCTGAGACCGCAGTGGCGCCACACGAACAGCCGGCACAGGATTCGCCGGTGCAGGATTCGCCGGTGCAGGAGCGACAGCCGATTCAGGAACAGCTCGTACGGTCCGCGCAAGAGCAACCTGCAGTGCAGGACTATCAGGCTCAGCCAGTCCATCAGGCTCAGCCGATCCATCAAAACCAGCCGATCACCGACACTTCGACCGAATATCTTGACCCCTACACCAATCCTGCCGATCTGTCCGAGGTGGCGGATTATGCCGAACCTGTGCAGGAGCAGCCGCAACCACAGCCGCAACAGCCGATTGCACGGAATCCGTATGGCTTCACCGCGCAAATGGCACTGACCACCACCGATCAGATGCAGATCGCACAGATCGCACAGTACGCGCCGGAGCTGCGTGCCTGCATCGCACGCAATCCCAACACCTATCCGGCATTGCTGGAATGGTTGGCGCAGTTGAACGATCCGGCCATCAACGCCGCCTTGCGCACTAGGCAGTGAGGCCGACCATCACTCATGCGCACTCATGCATACGTAT
>ERZ507477.555-NODE-555-length-2034-cov-2.24204_pt1 | contig 2034 bp, 5 predicted proteins | sample MGYA00512653_ERZ507477 | MGnify/ENA metagenome assembly ERZ507477
TAGGGGAGGAAAAACACATTACACATCAGAGTTAAACAGGAGGCGATACTCATGTACCATACAAAAACCTAGTGACACTCAATACTTACCGGCAGTGGCACACCAACGTATAGCACATCATTCAAATATAGTTGAGCTCTGCCGGTCATTATTTGCAACCTTCTCTACAAACCAGCTTAAACTCCCCACACGAATCCTCCGGCGTATTCCAGGTCAGAGCACAGAAGAGCAGGAGGCTGACAGGAAACAGAACAAAATCATCTTTCTCATTTCCCCATCAGCGGCCCGCCAGAACTGTCTTGATATTTACTGAGAAAGCAGATCAACTTTCCAGGGCAACAGATCGCGTCCCCAAGTTTCCAGTCAAACAATGACTGCATCGGTGGTACGGTTCTGTTTTTTCTTGTTAGCAGATGCTGTTCTACTGAGCAGTCCCAACCATCTGCCTTGATTGCAAACAGTTCACCGATGCGCAGCAAAACCTCCGTTATTTTACCTGATTCGTTAAAACTGAAATTCGACCGCTCACGAACACAGAGCCCCTCAAATAATCGAAGAACAATGATTAATAATGATATTCCTATACAGATTAAGCGCACAAAATCAATATACGTCATTAGAAGGTTAGACAAACTGAAAGTCCTAGCATGCCACAATACCGATCAGTTAAGGAGCGGTTGACCGCTCCTTAAACTACGACACTATAACGGCTTCCACAACAGGGAATTGTTTCCCATATTTTCCTTCAGGTCTGCAGAGCCAAAGGCCGAGGTGTTATTGCGACCGGTGTTGGCATTCGCATTATTGTTCACACGAAATGCACTGGTCTCGTAATTCCAGTCCACATTCTCCGGCATCTTCACCAGCCCCTTCTGGGGAAGGGACAGCACCAGACTCTGGGGGGGGACATCAAAATCCACCTTCACTGACGACACTTTTGTCAGCATATAACGTCATACCCCTCACGAAAGTAATCCGCACTGACATAAACCCCTGCCTTCGTCAGCCATGATTCTGCAGACACCGTGCATTACTGTCCTGTGGTGTCACATTCAGTATCTGTTTCCCGGCCTCCTTCCCGTTCAGGGCTGCTCAGCCTTCCGGATTAACTCCGGTCCCCCCTTGGATAAATAACATATCCAGTTTTTCACCTGCAACACCTGTGGCACTGGCGAAAGCGGCTGATACTACAAGCGCAAACGCGGTCTGACGGAAAAACACGGACAAAACCGACTCTGCGACTGCCTTCTTTTCTGCCCACACAATCCTTTTCTCCGCTACTGATACGTGACAACAAAGGTCACGTGCACCCGTGTATTCTCCCACCTTCACGTTCGCCGGAAACATTGGCTGCGCACGAAAACGGAACAGCAAACCCCACCGGGTAATTCACCGAATGACTGTCCTGAGTCAGACGTCCTTGATAATCAGCCTGTGCATCTACCGCTCGAACATCCACGCGAATACCATCACCGGCACCGCGGGTGCCCCCCTGCATCCAACTGTCACGGGTTACCAAAATCCAAGGTGGCGACCTGCCCTGCCTCAAAGGCCGAGCAGCCCTGAACCGTGGCGCCGGACTCATACAAACGCAAAGTGAAGTCACGCGGAGGCACAGCCCCCGTAGATTTTCGATAGATTCCGAACATCAGCAGCCTATTACTTCCCAGGTCGTCAGTAAACACAATTACATGGCAGACCGAAGCAACCACATCTGTCCTGAATAAAATTTTTGTGTTTTCGCCTCTCCCTCCGAAAAGAGAACCATATAAAAGTCCCTCAATTACAATGGAAGACGGTGCCGTCTCCACCAAAAAACAGTAATAAAACTCCCTCAGACTACAACAAACAACAACAAAACCACCATTAAAACCACATTATTATCACTATAGATAAAATCAAGAACGGGGCTATAGCATAAACATACAAACAATTTATAAAAATATCCCCAGTAAAAACATTACCAAGGATAACGTGTTTTATTGTGCACTCACACAGAAAAATCCCACCAAGCAATTAGGCAGATCGGAAGAG
>ERZ507477.751-NODE-751-length-1650-cov-2.47837_pt1 | contig 1650 bp, 1 predicted proteins | sample MGYA00512653_ERZ507477 | MGnify/ENA metagenome assembly ERZ507477
ACCCGAACATGATGCGAAACTGCTGTGCGCGGAGGCGTTCGGCGTTGATCTGCAGAGCGTGAACAAAGCCATGCTGCTGGGCGATGGGCTTCTCGGACTGGCCGAGGATCCCGTGAAACCGCTCGAAGCATTCCACGCGATGATCGACCGTCGTGCCCGGCGCGAACCGCTGCAGCACATCACCGGCCATGCGCCGTTCCGCTATCTCGACTTGAAGGTCGGTCCCGGTGTGTTCATCCCACGGCCGGAAACCGAGCTGATCGTGCAGGAAGGCATCGATTGGATCACCCGCAACGGCGGATACCATGCCCGTGTGGTCGACCTGTGTGTCGGAAGCGGCGCCATCGGTCTGGCCGTCGTCACGGAAGTGCCGGGCAGCGAGGTGTGGGCCGTGGAGAAAAGCGAGCGAACCGCCGAATGGACCCGGTGTAACCTCAATGAGACGGCCCGAGCGCATCCCAGCATCATCGGCAATTATCATCTGGAAATCGGCGATGCCACGCAGATGCCGACACTGCACCAACTGGACGGCACCATCGACATCGTGCTCACGAATCCTCCATATGTGCCGCTCAGCGAGATACCCGAACAGCCGGAAGTGCGCGACTATGATCCCGACATGGCGTTGTATGGCGGTTCCGCCGATGGCACGCTGATTCCCGAACGCATCATCCTACGCGCAGGCAAACTGCTGCGACCAGGCGGTCTGCTGGTCATGGAACACGACATTTCACAGGGCGAGCGTCTGGCCGCCTATGCGAACGCGCACGGCTTCGCCAACACCCGGGTACGCAACGACTACACCGGCAGACCCCGATATCTTATTTCGGGAAAATCGTGACAATTCCGCAGAACCGTACTATAACGGACTGCGCTTGGTAGACGAGAAGGGAACGAACGGCACATGAGATTCAAATATGCCGAAAGGCTGGCCGTGCTATGTCTCGCAGCGGCGACGACGCTGTCCGTATCCGCCTGTTCCGGCGGCAACATGTATGCGTCAAGCAACGACAGCAGCAGCATCGCGGACAACGATGTGATCACCATCGGATCGGTCACCACCAATTCCGGTGCAGCCGCCGCCTATGGCGAATCCGAAGTCAGCGGCTTCAAGCTTGCGATCAAGGAAATCAACGAGAACGGCGGCATTTTCGGCAAGCAGGTCAAGCTTGAATCCATGGACGACAAGGGTGACGTCATCGAAGCGTCCAATGCGTTCAACCGTCTGGCAGGCGAGAAGAACGTCATTGCGGTGCTGGGACCGACCATCTCGTCGACCTCCGGAGCCGTGGCGCCGCTGGCCGACCAGAATCAGATGCCATCCATCGCACCTGCCGCCACCGCCGACTCCGTGGAAACCGGCGGATACCTGTTCCGTACATGCTTCAAAGACTCCTATCAGGGCGAGATCGCGGCCAAGTACGCCGCCGAGACCCTGAAAGTCAAGAAGGTGGCCGTACTCTACGGCACCGGCGATCCCTATTCCTCCGGTGTGGGCAAAGCATTCGTGGCAGCCGCAAAGCAAGCCGGGCTTCAGGTCGTGGCCGAAGAGAACTCCTCCAGCACCGACGATACCGAATACTCGTCACAGCTGCAGAAAATCGAGGCGTCCGGAGCCGAATTCCTGTACGCGCCGTACTATTACTAGAT
>ERZ507477.888-NODE-888-length-1461-cov-1.64509_pt1 | contig 1461 bp, 1 predicted proteins | sample MGYA00512653_ERZ507477 | MGnify/ENA metagenome assembly ERZ507477
AGACGTGTGCTCTTCCGATCTAAAAAAGAGAGCACCGGTCAACGGCGCTCTTTTTATTTGTCCCGCGCCGAAAACTTCGCTTTCAGCCCGCTGAAAAAATCCGCTATGTCCTCCGTTTCCCGCATTTTCACCGCAAGGTAGCGCGCGTCCTGTCCGAAACGGGCAACGCGGCCCTTTTCCTGCATGGTCTTTCTGTCCGTCCCGCAGCAAAGATATTGCGTCATGCGCCCGCCGAGCAGTTTTTCCGCCAGTTCGTCCGCGTTTTTATGGTCCGGAAGTTCGGGGCAGAGCGTTTCGCTCTGCAGCAGCGGCCTGATAAAATAATCGGCCAGGGTTTCCCTCGTTTTATATTTGTTTACGTAAGCGCCGAGCACGTCCAGACTGCCGTACCCTTCCCCGATCGCCGTTTTATAGCTGTTGGAATTTCTGACTTCGAACTTATATATCTGCCCGCCGCACCGCAGCCGTACGTCGTATTCCTTGACGTCGTATCTGAAATCTTCGCGTTCGAGGTCGAACCGATCGACGGCAGCCTGCGGCAAAAGGCACATGAGCGCGATATGCGCAAAGGTTTCCGCAAGCACGCCCTCGAACTGCTTTATCAGTTTTTTCTCCCGATCCCGGATATGTCCTCGATTGATCCGAGTCCATCGTGTAAAGGGATTTTTCCGCCGCGAGGTCTTTCGTGATCCGTAAAAGTTCGCGGTCGGGCAGGCACTTTATTATTTTTCTTTCCCCGTACGGCGTGTCTATGCGGACGCCTTTGAACAATTTTTTCGTATCGCGGCCGCGAAGGTATTCTTCAAACGCCCTTTTATGTCGTTCCGGCACAGGCTCACCTCCCGAATTTCACGCGGTAATAACCGAAAGCGAAATCCGCTTTGCATTTTTCCTTCGCAAGCTTTATGCGCGGAAACGTAACTTTGCGGCAGATGTCGTTTTCGTTGTTGGTGCACAGTATAAACGTGCGCGAACCGCCGTCCTCTATATTTTGTTCCATCACCGCCTGCGCCGTGGTGCCGCTGCCCGCGAAGAAATCGAGCACGACGGCGTCCTTACCGCCGTATAAGCCGACGATACGCTTAATGAGGGCCACGGGCTTGGGATAGGAAAACACGGCCTGCCCGCCGAAAAGTTTTTTCAGCTCCTGCGTGGCGCTCTGGGAATGCCCCACTTCGCCGTATTTCCAGATCGTCGTGGGAGTGATGCCCTTTTTCACGTCCGAAAGAAAGCGCTTTATAGAGGGCACGCTGTTTCCGTTCGGACCGAACCAGATACGGTTTTCCCTTACGTACTGTTCATAACGCGCCTTGGAAAGCCGCCAGCTGTATCCGTCGGGAGGCAGCACCCGCCGCCCGGACGGCGTTGTGATCTCGTAGACATTTTCTTTGACGGCCGGGCCGACCGAGAGATCGCCCGACTTCCACAAGCCGCGCGGATCGTTATCGGGATTTTTATATC
>ERZ507477.1295-NODE-1295-length-1196-cov-81.9527_pt1 | contig 1196 bp, 1 predicted proteins | sample MGYA00512653_ERZ507477 | MGnify/ENA metagenome assembly ERZ507477
GGAAGGTGCGAATAAGCAGGTCATTTCTTCCCAAGCTGACTCGCTGATTAAAATTTCGCGGATCTGGGCCGATTTTTTTCCCGCAAACACATCGAATCAGCCTATTTAGGCTATTTTTTCCACCATTTCTGGCGTTATTTCCGGTTTTTACTGAGATCTCTCCCACTGACGTATCATTTGGTCCACCCGAAACAGGTTGGCCAGGGTGAATAACATCGCCAGTTGGTTATCGTTTTTCAGCAGCCCCCTGTATCTGGCTTTCACGAAGCCGAACTGCCGCTTGATGATGCGAAACGGGTGCTCCACCTTGGCACGGATGCTGGCTTTCATATATTCGATGTTGATGGCCGTTTTGTTCTTGCGCGGATGCTGCTTCAAGGTTTTTACCTTGCCGGGACGCTCGGCGATCAGCCAGTCCACATCCACCTCGGCCAGCTCCTCGCGCTGTGGCGCTCCTTGGTAGCCGGCATCGGCTGAGACAAATTGCTCCTCTCCATGAAGCAGATTACCCAGCTGATTGAGGTCATGCTCGTTGGCCGCGGTGGTGACTAGGCTGTGGGTCAGGCCACTCTTGGCATCGACACCAATGTGGGCCTTCACGCCAAAGTGCCACTGATTGCCTTTCTTGGTCTGATGCATCTCCGGATCGCGTTGCTGCTCTTTGTTCTTGGTAGAGCTGGGTGCCTCAATGATGGTGGCATCCACCAAAGTGCCTTGGGTCATCATGACGCCTGCTTCGGCCAGCCAGCGATTGATGGTCTTGAACAATTGACGGGCCAGTTGATGCTGCTCGAGCAGGTGGCGGAAATTCATGATGGTGGTGCGATCCGGCAGGGCGCTATCCAGGGATAATCGGGCAAACAGGCGCATGGAGGCGATTTCGTACAGGGCATCTTCCATGGCACCGTCGCTCAGGTTGTACCAATGCTGCATGCAGTGAATACGCAGCATGGTCTCCAGCGGATAGGGCCGTCGGCCATTGCCCGCCTTGGGATAAAACGGCTCGATGACAGCGGTCATATTCTGCCATGGCAGAATCTGCTCCATGCGGGAGAGGAAAATCTCTTTTCGGGTCTGACGGCGCTTAGTGCTGAATTCACTATCGGCGAAGGTGAGTTGATGGCTCATGATGTCCCTCTGGGATGCGCTCCGGATGAATATGATGATCTCATATCAGGAACTTGTTCGCACCTTCC
>ERZ507477.1325-NODE-1325-length-1182-cov-2.16149_pt1 | contig 1182 bp, 1 predicted proteins | sample MGYA00512653_ERZ507477 | MGnify/ENA metagenome assembly ERZ507477
TTCCGATCTTGATCCATTATATGAAACCAATAACCCATGATGTTTATCCATTTCTAATTCTTTTGCCAAATCTAATAATCCAGATGTTGGTCTTCCAGAAGCTAAAATTAAAATAGCACCTGCTTTTTCTGCACGAATTAATGTTTCCTTAGTTTTAGGACTTAATTCTTTTTGACTATTCATTAATGTTCCATCAACATCCATGATAATAACTCTTACACTCATCTCATTTCCTCCTTATTCTTAGTTTCTATGATATACTATTTTTCTAGACTATCAATATTTCTTGCAAATATTGAAAAAAACATATCACAAACTGTCTTTTTTCAAATAGTGATGTGACATATTTTTCTCATATCAATTTTCTAACCAATTTTAATTGTTCACTTGTATATTTTTTGTACTCTATCAAGATTTGTTCCTCTTTGCCATATTCTATTTTAAAAATCACCCATTACAAATGAAAAGCGGAGCAATTGCTCCGCTTTAAACTGTATAATAGATTATATTTTATTGTTCCTGTTGTTCTTGGTGTAACGGAAATAGCAGACATAAATTCCAACATTAATTAAAACAATTTTTGAAACATAATAAATGCAATATATGAGTACATCTGAACTTAAAATAAAACTTGGAACAGGGAGCCAAAGAACAATCTCAGGAGTAAATATGGATATGACTGCTAAAATTAATAATGTGAAATTCATTTTTTCCCTCCTTTATGAATATTTAGATTCTAAATCTACCATGCTGATTACAATAAGAGTAGTGGTTAGAAGAACTTGATACTGAAAAAGAAACATGAGTATCTTCTCCAATACCAATTTGTCCCCCAAGTCCAACGCTTGTTGTACCATTGTTATAAAAGTCTCCATTGACATCCCAATAAATACATCTTTCAGACTCTAAATTATAATATAAATCACCACTAAATTGTTTGCTTGTTCCATAGTAATTTCTATCTATATTAGCGTTTAGAATTTTAGCAATTTTAGATGGTTCATGACTAGGTCCACCAAAATAAGTATATGCATAAAAATATGGGTAGCAATAATAATTATCAGTAACTTTACATTTTGCTGTCAAATTAATATAATCATACGCACCAGCCCTTAATTTATCATTTTGACTGATTTCCTGTAAAATCTCATTTTTAGCTTCTTCTGACATATTTCTATCGTT
>ERZ507477.1454-NODE-1454-length-1125-cov-2.1271_pt1 | contig 1125 bp, 2 predicted proteins | sample MGYA00512653_ERZ507477 | MGnify/ENA metagenome assembly ERZ507477
TCGTCGCCCTCGACCAGAAGGACCGTCCGTTCCTCCTGTACGGTACGAACGCGAAGATCTCCGACCGTGGCGACGTGAGCCTGAAATCCTCCGAGATCATGAGCTTCGACATGACGTTCAAGATGCTCAAGGGCAGCAACGGCGAACAGTTCCACGCCTGGGGCCTGATCACCGAAACCGCCTGACATCCCTCATTCCTCCCCGACGCGGCCCGATGGCGGTCCCGCCGCGCCGGGAAACCCTTCCGGACCGCCGACCACCATCAAGGAGCCCGCCATGACGGACAACAGCTACCATATCGTCGACATCGACCTGAACGACGCGGCCGAACTCAAACCGGACGTGCATCTGGAGGTCGCAGGCGTCAAACTCGACCTGCCGAACCTCGACAACGCCGAACTGCCCATCGAGCTCGTCCAGACCATCCTGCTCGTCAAAAGCAAACAGGTCCTCTCCGAAGAGGAGAAGAGCGCCGTGTTCGCCACGTTCCTCGCCTACTTCCAGCACATGCGGCCGGACTTCTGGAACGCGTTGCGACAGACCGACCGTCCGATCGCCTACCTGACCGCCACCGTCAAGGCATGGGCCGACGAATCCGGACTGGACCCAAAAGCGCTTGCCTCGCCCAACTCTGGAACCGGCATCGCGCGGCGCTAGCGTACGACTGGATCCGCGCATACGGGCGGATATACCGGCCCGTACGCTTCGACGAGTGGCTCGAAGGCCAGCGGCCACGAACCGACTGGGGGCTCGCATGGGAGTTGACCCGTGAAATCCTCAAGGACCGCACGAGCCACTCATGGGCCGCGCTCAACGGCATGACCTACGCGCCGGGCGACGCGGAACAGGCCGCATGGCTGCAGGTGCCGCCACGCAAACGTCCATGGAGCGACCACGTCAACGACCCGCTGCGCCCACCCGCACGGACGCACGGCCTCACGCGCAGGCAACGCGAGGACAGGGAACGGCTCAAAAGGTATTTCCACATCGAAGACGACCTATAGGAGGTGATTCGCGATGGCGCAGGACATCGGCGTGGTCTACGTGCACGTCGAACCCTCCGGACAGGGCTTCGGCAAAAGCATCGAAGGCAGCATCAACGAGATCGGAAGAGCACACGTCTGA